>Ga0335075_10000140_pt1 | contig 140061 bp, 105 predicted proteins | sample Lox_Sample_24_FD_206723 | JGI IMG/M metagenome (GOLD analysis project Ga0335075, IMG submission 206723) | Soil microbial communities from Loxahatchee National Wildlife Refuge, Florida, United States - Lox_Sample_2.4 | ecosystem: Environmental > Terrestrial > Soil > Wetlands | place: USA... | reverse complement strand
CAGGAACTCATTGATAGAATCCACCTTTACTTTCAGGAAACCAACGCCGCCCCGGTGATCTTCCACTGGAAATACAAAATGGATGAAACAACTGTTGCATAGTTATTTAGAGAACAACTATCTAGTCCGGTATCCTGTCCTCAGTCCCCGTCTATCCGACGGCCCCGGGCAGGCTGCACCGCTTTCTGCGCCGGCGCGCCGGGCGTCCCGCGGCGACTGAGTTCAGTCCATGCGCCTGAAGACCAAACTCGTTCTCGCCATCACCGGACTCGTCTTCACGGTGGTCGTCCTCTTCTCCTGGATCTGGCTCAGCCAGTTGCTCCAGCAGCACATCCAGCAGTCCTGGTTCTTTACGGACAGCCAGGCGCACGAGGTTCTCCTCGAGGTGCACACGGCGCTGGATACCGGATTATCCCAGCGCCACTTCGATCGCCGCGATCCGGCCGCGGTGGAAGCCGCCGTCGCCGATACCCTGCGCCAAGACCCGGGCCTCAATTCGCAACTCGCCGCCATTGAAAACTACTCGCCCACGGTACTGGACGTCGCCATCGCCGACAGCCACGGCCGCGCCCTCGTGACCGCGCCTGACGCCTCGCTCGAAGGTCAGCTTCTGCCCCATCGTACCGACTACGGCGAGCTCCTCCATCTGTCCCTCATCACCACGCTGCGCATCGTCTTCGGGCCGCCCCGGGTCTACGACGTCATCCGTGGCCTCGATCTGGACAACCGGCCCTTCCTCACGGTCCGCATCGGCATCAGCACCACGTTCCTGCGCAACGCCTTTCATCCCTGGCTGGTCGAGTCGCTCAGCTTCATCGGCCTGGCCATGATCATCTCCACTGTCGTCGCGGCCTTCGTTGCCAACCTCGCGCTGCAGCCCATCGAGCAGATCAGCCGCCGTCTGGACGCCCTGAACGCTCAGGAAGCGCTCGCCGAAGATTCCGCGCGGCGCGAAATACTGCGACCCGCGGAAGCCCCGCCACCGCCCCTGCCGGTTCGCGCGCCCGACCCGCGCGGCGGTGACGAGGTCGCCCAGGTTTCCGGCAAGATCGAGCGCCTCGGCCAGCGCATCCGCAATGTCGAGGAGGTTTTCTCCGCCCTGCGCGAAAACCTCGACCAGATCCTCTCCAACCTGCAGGACGGCGTCATGCTCTTCACCCGCGACGCGCGCGCGGTCCTCGTTTCCAGTTCGGTGGAGCGTTTCCTGAATATCGGGCGCGAGCGGATCTTCGGCGCTGAGGTGCGCGAGATCTTCGATCGCGGCACCCGCCTCGGCCGCACCGTGCGCGATGCCTTCGAGGGCGGCATGTCCATCGTCCAGGAGGAGGTAACCACCGAGACCGGCCGCCGCGTCGAAGTCTCCCTCGACTTTATTCACGACGCCCACTCTGCCGACCGCCACTCCCTCGGCGCTCTGCTCACCCTGCACGACCTCGAATCGGTGCGCGAAATCGAGTCCGAGCTGGAGGTTTCGCGCCGCATGGCTTCCATTGGCCGCCTCACCGCCGGCGTAGGTCACGAAGTCAAGAATCCCATCAATGCCATCGTCGTCCATCTCGAGCTGCTGCGGAACAAGGTGCAGGGAGGCGACGATGCCATGCGCCATCTTGACATCATCCAGAGCGAAATTCGCCGCCTTGACCGCGTGGTGCAGACCCTCGTCGATTTCTCGCGGCCGGTGGAACTGCAGCTCCGTGATCAGGACCTGCGCGGCATTGTCTCCAAGGTTCTGCTCCTGGCTTCCGCCGAGCTGCACACGCGCGGCATTGCCGTGGAAAGCCAGGCTCCGGCCTGGCCTGTCATCTCCCGCGTCGACGCCGACCTGCTGGAGCAGGCTCTCCTCAACATCGTCATCAACGGCGCCCAGGCTATGGCTTCCGGCGGCGCTCTCGAAGTGCGCCTGAGCGAAGATACCCGCTGGGCCTCCATCCTCGTCCGCGATCGTGGCGAGGGCATCCCCGACGAGATTCGCGCCCGCATCTTCGACCTCTACTTCACCACCAAAAAAGAAGGCAGCGGTATCGGACTGGCCATGACCTGGCGCATCATGCAGATGCATCATGGGCAGATTGACGTAGAATCGAAGCCTGGGAGCGGAACCACGTTTGTACTGCGGCTCCCGTTGATTTCTGCCGGGCCGGGACAGCGCGTTCTCACGGAGGCTGCGGAAGCCGCGCTTCCGGGCGAGTTTGCCCGCCAGGGTGGCGAAACACAGCCGGAAAGGTCCGGACGATGAGATCCGGAATCAGAATTGCTTCCCTCGGAATCCTGCTGATGGCGCTGTGCGCAGGATGCGCCCGCAAACGGCAACCGGTCGCGCCGCCACCTCAGGCGCAGGCCCCTTCCCTGCCGACCCCTGCTCAGACGACGGCGATGATTCCGCCCCTCCCGCCACTCCCCCCATATTCTCTGCAACCCATTTTGCTGAATACCGCCGTGCCGCCTGAAACCACCCAGCGCCCCCGGCATCGCATCTTCCACCGTCGCGTTAAACCCGAGGTCGCGGCCAACGGCTCCGGGGAGAGCGCCAAATCCGCCACGCAGGCAGCCCCGAATCCACAGGTGGCCTCCGGGTCGCCTTCGGATATGTCGCCGATCGGCCAGCTCTCCAACGCCAGCGGCGATGGTGGCTCCGCCGATCGCCGGACCATCGCCGGATTGATCGACTCGACTGAGAAGAGCCTGAAGGCGATCAAACATCCGCTCAGCTCGCAGGAGCAGAAGACCGCAGCCCAGATTCGCACCTTCCTCGCCCATGCCCGGGACGCGCTGGAGTCCAACGATCTCGACGGCGCGAGCACTCTGGCGATCAAGGCCCATCTGCTGCTTCAGGAACTCACCAGCCAGTAGGACGATCAGCGCTCTCCCCACTTCAGCTTGGCGCGCAGCAGGTCGAAAAAGCTGTGCTCGCCCAGCCGGATCAGTTTCACCGCCGCATCCGAGCGCCGGCAGCGCAGCTCGTCGCCCACCCGCATCTCGATCGCTTCCTGGCCGTCGATGGTCAGAAATGTCTGGTCGGGAATCCCTTCGATGCGTACCAGTATTCGCGATTCTCCCGGAACCACCGTGGGCCGCAGCGTGAGCTGGTGCGGCGAAATCGGCGTCACGATCAGCGCGTCCGTCCCGGGAATCAGTATCGGGCCGCCCGCCGCCAGCGAGTATGCCGTCGATCCGGTTGGCGTGGCCACAATCAGGCCGTCCGCCCGAAAGGACGCGGCCGGTTGTCCATCTACTTCCACCGCGAAGTGGCCCATGCGTGCGATGGCTCCCTTGGCCACCACCACGTCGTTCAGGGCGTCGTAATCGCGGCAGAGTGCGCCGTTGCGCCACAGCTCGCTGCGCAGCATCGCGCGCGTTTCCAGACAGCAGCCCCCGCGGCACCACCCCTCCAGATGCGTGTACAGGCCGGACAGCGGAATTTCCGTCAGGAATCCGAGCGCGCCCAGATTCACGCTGAGAATCGGGGTCCCGCTGCGCGCGAACACCCGCGCCGCCGCCAGCAGGGTCCCGTCGCCGCCCAGCACGATCACCAGCTCCGGCTGCTGCGCCGCCATCTCCGGACGCGGGCAAACCTCCTCGTCCATCGCGTAATTCGCGCTCACCGGATCCAGCAGCGGCTCGTATCCGTGCGCCTTCAGCCACAGCACCAGCTCCGGCAGCAATTGCCGCAGCTCTTCTTTCTGCGGCTTCGAGATGATGGCGACTCGCGGCATGGAATCAGGAACTGGTCTCACCGATCTAAGCCACCTGGCAGCGTCTCCGGTGAGACTCGCCTTCGATGCGAGTTTCAGAGTACGCATCGAAGCGGCAAGCCTCGATGTGAGACCAGTCCCAGTGTAACGCCCATGGAAAAAACGGCCGGCAGGCGCCGGCCGTTCGTTGCTCTCCCCCTGGCACGCTATGTAGTCGGCCGGCTCTTCACTGCCAGGAACTGCGCCGGCACCGGCAGCCCCGCTGCGTTGGTGAGCTTGGGGTTGATGGTTCCCGTGTCCGTCAGGGTGCTGGTATCCACCTCGTGGATCAGATCGTCTCCGCTGGTGCTCGCGAAGAACAGCGACCCGTCCGGCGAGAAAATGCCCGCGACCGGCTCCTGCGCCGTTCCGGACAGCTGAATCGTGCTCAGCGTGCCGAATATCGGGGATGTGGACGTTGCCGGAATGTAATACGGCAGCACGCCCGTGGCGCCTGTTCCCTGATAGGTTACAAAAGCCAGATTTGAATAGGGCGACGACACAACCTGATCGATTTCCGTTGCCGAAACCGGCAGAGCCTGCTGGTTAAACGCAGTATTCATGGTCAGCGCCGGCCCCGTGTAAGCCGGACACGCGTTCACCGGCACCCCGGCGGTTCCCGACAGCGTGGTCGTCGGGTACAGCCAGATATCCGTAAACGCCGTCGTATCTGCGCCCAGAATGTGGTTGCCGTCCGCCGTCGCCGTGATCTGATCGGTCGGCGCCGCAACTTCTCCGGGGGGAAGCGCGGGAGGATAGTAGGGCGATGTGCCGGCCGGCACGTTGGTATTGGGGCAGTAGCTGTTAGCGGCCGTCGAGGTTCCGCTCAGAAACGCCGCCACGTCGGGCACGGTGAGGGTGACCGATGCGCCGCAGAATGGATCGTAGGCCGGGTTATAAGCCTGCACCGAGACCGAACCCGCCGCCTCCGGCTGGCAGCTGTAAGTCGGTTCGTTGCTCAGCGCGTAGGTCGACCATCCCGTCGCTGTGTTGTATACGAACAGCGTATTGTCTCCGTTCGCCGGATTCACGCCGGTGATGTAGGCCGTGCTCCCATCCGGGGAAAACTGGGCCCGCTGCGCGACGCCCGCGATGCTCGTCACGATCGTGCCCGACGGGTTGTACAGGTAGATCACCTGACGCAGCTGATCGTTGATCACCAGAATGTTGTCTGTGGGCGAAATCGCCAGTACCACCCCGGGAACCGCAGTGACTTCCTTCGACAATGAATTATTGGTCGCCGTATAGATCATCAGCTCGTGATAGCTGCCGAAATACAGGTTGTTTCCCGCCTGATCCATCACCATGGAATTCGGCGTGTACGGCAGCCGCACCGGCGCCGCCGCACCTCCCGTGGACAGGTCCACCTCGGAGAAATACGGGGACTGCGACGAAGCCATCCAGATCTGGTTGCTCACCCGGCCCGGCGAATTGATGGTGACCGGGTTGCCCGCCACCGGCATGCCGTTGCCAGGCCCTGCCGTGCCCACCAGATTGACGGGCGCGGGATTGCAGCTCGGCGGAGTGCAGACCGCGGTGACCGTGGCATGGCTGGGAAAGGAGCTGGTCACCAGGCCGGTGCTGCTCACGCTCAGGTTCTGCGGCTCCGTCGAGGCAAAACTCAGGGAAAGGCCGTTGATCGTATTTCCGTTCGTGTCCACCACGTTGGCCACCACCGTCTGCGGCGAACTCGGCGTCACCGTCGCCGTATTGCTGCCATTCACGGAAAGCGTGATCGTCGCGGGCGGGCATGTCGAAAAATATCCCGCCGCCGACGTCACGTCGGAGTTCGACAGGCTCGCGTTGATGATCGTCGCCCCGGGCAGATTCGCGGTCGCGATCCCGTTTGGATTCGAAGTGGTCGTTCCCGGAGTGGCGTTGGTCGGATTCGTGGTGTTGTTGATCGTGACGATGTTACTGGTCTGCGCGGAATACGCGATCGTCCCGATGTCGGCCTGGGGGCTGTTGCACGCAGTCGTGCCCGGGCTGCACAGGGTTGCGCCTCCCGGCCCCAACACTGTGGTTTCGGCCAGCAAAGGCTGGCTCAGGGTCTGTCCCTGGGAAATACACGCCGTCTGGGTGGGTATCGTCACCGAGGTCACGGGCGGGTGGATGTAGACGTCCACCGGATTGCTGGTGGCTCCGCCGCCGCTGGCCGTCACCTGGACCACCCCGCAGCTCGTGCCCGTGCACCCGTTGAACGCCGTCAGCGACGAGCCCGCGGGTGGTGTGCAGATCGTAAAGTTCGGCACGCCTCCTTCGCTGTTGCGGTTCCAGGTCCCCGCGCAGATCGTGCCCAGCGGGGAAATGTCCGCCAGCAGCAGGTTGCTGCTGGTGTAGGTGTATTTGCCCACCGCTACCGTGCTGTCGTTGCAGTTATAGGCCTGCGCCGGTCCTGCCTGGTACGTTTGCCCCCACGAGAGCGACACGCCCGTTGTTTCCGGCTGCAGGATGATCGAGGTCACCTGGCTGGTGGTCACGCCATACGCGTGCCCGTTCTTGATGCAATAATTCGCGGGATTGTGGCCGCAGCCCGTAATCGAAAGACCAACTGGAAGCGAAAATGCCAACAGAACTGCAAAAGCAAGGAACCGCCGCATGAAACCTCCCCGCCTGTGCAGTCAGAGCCGCCCAGACGGTCGAATCGCCAGGAAAAATTCCGGGTGCGATTCAGGATAACAAACGGAAGGCCCCCCGGCCCAGTGGACAGCCGCCAGTGGACAGCCGCCAGCCAGTACTCCCAGCCACCTGCGTCGCCTACGGCCTGCTCCCTTCTTCCTGCCTCCTGCCTTGTGGCATGTACTGCTCAAACCACCCCACCGCTCGCTCCAGCACATTCAGCCGGTCCGACGCCTTCACGAAGCCGTGCCCCTCGCCGGGGTACACCACCAGCTCCGTCGGCACTCCCAAATCGTGCAGCGCGTGCCAGAACTCGAACGACTGCGGCGCCGGGCACTCCCCGTCGCGATCCCCCACCACCATCAGCGTCGGCGTCCGCACGTTCTTCACATAATTGATCGCCGAGCTTTTTGCGTACACCTCCGGGTCGTTGTACACCGACGCGCCGAAGAACGGAATCATCCACTGATCGATGGAATTCTCCCCGTAATAGCTCAGCCAGTCCGACAGCCCCGCGCCGGATACCGCCGCCCGGAAGCGGTGCGTCTGCGTCACCGCGAACATGGTCATAAATCCGCCGTAGCTCCAGCCGGTGATGCCCACCCGGTGGTCGTCCACCGGATACTGCTTCTCCACCGCGTCCACGCCCGCCAGAATGTCCCGCAGATCGCCGTAGCCGAAACCCTTCCGATTGGCCTGCGTGAACCGCTCGCCCTGGCCGTAGCTGCCCCGCGGATTCGGCATCAGCACGAAATAATCCATCGCCGAAAACGGCACCGGGCCGTATCCCGGATACGGCCAGCGCGGCACATTCGCCGACGACGGCCCGCCGTGCACGTACACCACCAGAGGATACTGCTTCGCCGGATCGTAATGCGCCGGCAGCAGCAGCCAGCCCTCCACGTGGCGGCCCTCGCTGGTCCAGTCGATCGACTTCGCGTTGCCCCACAGCGGCTTCAGCCCGTCATTCGCGTGGGTCACCTGCTGCATGTGCATCAGCGGCCCCGCCCACACTTCGGGCGGCTCCGAGAACGACGTGCGCACGAAGGCGATGTTGTTCGAGCTGGAAACCGCCACCCGCATCTCCAGGCTGCCCGCGCCCACGCTGTCCGGCAGGGTCAGGCTGGACTGCGTTGAATCCTGATGCGTCGCGGTGTTGTACACGAACAGATGCGACGACCCACCCCTGATCTCCGCGACTCCCATCTGCTGCTCGTCGAGCCACTCGAACCACACCGGCGTCGCATGCCGCCCCGCCGTCACATCCACCGGTTGCCCGCCATCGGCCGGAACCACATAAATGTCCCCGCCCGTTACGCTTTGGTCTGACATCAGCCCGCCGATAAACGCAATCCGCTTCCCATCCGGCGACCACCGCGGCACCGCCATCTGCAGCCCGTGCAGCGAGCCCGTCACCGTCCCCGGATCCACGATCGCCTTCGCCGGCCCGCCCTCGGCCTGCGTGTAGAGCTTCGCCACCCACCAGTTGTTCTCGCCCGGAGGCGGCGCGGCAGTGTAGGCCAGACTGGTCGAATCCGGCGACCAGTCGTACTCATACACGTACAAATTCTCCGGCGTGAACTCCCTCAGCTGTCCGCCTGAAGCATCCACCGCGGCCACGCGCTGGATCATGATCCCCTCGACGCCGATCACCCCCGACGGCAGCGGCTCCGGCGCCACCGGGCTCGGCCGCCGCATCGATCCCGGCACATAGAGGAAGCTCAGCTGCTCCCCGTCCGGCGACCACGCCAGTTGATGCGCGTACCCGTCCAGCTCCGTCAGTTGCTGCGGCGCTCCGCCGGCAACATCGGCCAGGAAGATCGCCGGCTTGTGGTCCGCCGTGCAGTCGGAAAGAAAAGCGATCTGTTTCCCATCCGGCGAAAACACCGGCTCGCTCTCCATGCCGTGCGTGCCCGCCGCGCAGGCGCTGATCGTCCGCTGCGACGAGGGATCGGCCAGCGGTGCCAGCCGGATCCCGAAGCCGTCGTGCCCGCCCTCCGTCCACACAATCAGCTTGCCGTCGGGCGACAGATTCACGTCGCGGTATTGCTCCACCTGGCTCACCGACCGGATGAACCGGCTGAGGCGCGGATTCTGCGGCGGATTCACCTCCGGCGCCTGCGCAGGCGCGCAAGCCGCGGCACAGAGTTCGAAACTCACCAGACCAACGGCAAAACGGCTGGTGCGAAAAGGGAAAATCGTCATGCGGGCTGTTCTATCAGGTCGGCGCGCACCCGCGCAACGATATACCCCGGATATCATGGACCGGTATGACGCACCTGCGACGAGCTCGGTTCGGCCTGAGCGGCGACGATGGTGATCTCTGCCGCACCCTCGTGCGGGAGTATGCCGCGCATCTGAACGCCTCCGTCGGCGGGGAGCACATCTGCGTCACCACCCTGGAGGAAGAACTGGCCGCGCTGCCCGGCGCGTATGCCGAGCCCGTCGGCGCCGTTCTGCTGGCCTTCGTCGACGACCAGCCCGTCGGCTGCGTGGCCCTGAAACCCGTTCAGACGGAGAGCGCGGAGATCGAGCGGCTCTGCGAGATGAAGCGCCTCTGGGTGCGCCCCGCGTATCAGGGCCGCGGACTGGGCCGCTCTCTCGCCCAGGCTGCCGTCGATCTGGCTCGCGAGCGCGGCTATTCCGCCATCATTCTGGACACCATGCCCCGCACCATGCACTCTGCCTACGCTCTCTACCTCTCCATGGGCTTTCAGCCAGTCCGCGGCAGCAGTGACCACGCCGCGCACCGCCCCATCGACGTCGCGGAAATGATCTACATGCGCAGGGAGCTGGCATGACCCGGACCCTGCCCATCCTCAACAACGCGCACCCCCACGAAAACTTCGCCGCCGCCCGCGAGCTCGAATCCCGCCTGCGCGCCGTCCTTCGCGGCGAAGTCCGCTTTTCCGCCGCCGATCGCGCCCTCTACTCGACCGACGCCTCCAACTACCGCCAGGCGCCCATCGGCGTCGTTCTCCCTTACGACGCTGCCGACGTCGAAGCCACCATCGCCGCCTGCCGCGATCTCGGCGCGGCCATCCTGCCCCGCGGCGCGGGCACCAGCCTCGCCGGCCAGTGCTGCAACGTCGCCGTCGTCCTCGATTTCTCGAAATACATGCGCCGGCTCCTTTCGCTCGACCCCGAGCGGCGCACCGCCGTTGTCGAGCCAGGCATCGTCCTCGACCGCGTCCGCGAGGCCGCCGAGCGCCACCACCTCACCTTCGCGCCCGATCCCGCCACCCACTCCCGCTGCACCCTCGGCGGGATGATCGGCAACAACTCCTGCGGCACCCACTCCGTCATGGGCGGACTCACCGCCAACAACGTCCGCTCCCTCGACGTGCTGCTCGCCGACGGCACCCGCATGACCGTCGGTCCCACCACCGAGGAGCAATTCTCCGCCATCCTCGCCCGCGGCGGACGCCCCGCCGCGATTTACTCCGGCATGAAGCGGCTGCGCGACCGCTGCGACGACGAAATCCGCCGCCGCTTCCCGCGCATTCCCCGCCGCGTCTCCGGCTACAACCTCGACGAGCTCCTGCCGGAGAACCACTTCAACGTGGCCCGCGCTCTGGTGGGCAGCGAAGGCACGCTGGCCACCGTCCTCTCGGCCGAGCTCGACCTGATGCACTCGCCGCCCTGCCGCCGCCTCGTCGTCCTCGCCTTCGCCGACCCGTTCCTCGCCGCCGACGCTGTCCCGGAAATCATCGAACACGGTCCCATCGGCCTTGAAGGCATCGACGCGCTGCTGCTCGACTTCATGCGCCGCAAGCAGCTCGCCCTCGATGACGTGCAGCTGCTTCCCGAAGGCGGCGGTTTTCTCCTGGTCGAGTTCGGCGCCGAGTCCAGCGAAGAAGCCGAAGCCAAAGCCCGCTCTTTCCTCGCCGCCTCCGCGCGCTTCGCCTCGCCGCCCCTCAGCGGCCGTTTCTACCAGCCCGGCGAAGCCGCCCGCATCTGGCACGTTCGCGAATCCGCCCTCGGCGCCATGGTCTTCGTTCCCGGCGAGCCGCACGGCTGGGAAGGCTGGGAGGACGCGGCTGTTCCGCCGGCAAAGCTCGGCTCCTATCTGCGCCAGCTCTGGGCGCTCCTGCGCGAGTACGGCTACCGCAGTCCCCTCTACGGCCACTTCGGCCAGGGCTGCGTCCATTCCCGCATCAATTTCGATCTCGAATCCGAACCTGGCATCCGCAAATTCCGCGAGTTCCTCGATCGCGCCACCGACATCGTCATCGCCCACGGCGGATCGATCTCCGGCGAGCACGGAGACGGCCAGGCCCGGGGCGCGCTCCTGCCCAAAATGTTCGGAGCTGAACTCATGCAGGCCTTCCGCGAGTTCAAGCTGCTCTGGGATCCGGACAACCGCATGAACCCCGGCAAGATGATCGACCCGGTCGCCGTCTACGATCCGGCTGAAGGCCTGCGCCTTGGCGCGGGCTATCAGTCGCCGCGCCCCGGGACCTTCTTCCAGTTCCCCGCCGAACACGGCTCCTTCGGAGAGGCCACCCTCCGCTGCGTCGGTGTCGGCGCCTGCCGCAAGGAAACCGCCGGCACCATGTGCCCCAGCTACATGGCCACCCGCGACGAGCGCCACTCCACCCGCGGCCGCGCCCATCTCCTGTGGGAATTAATGGAGGGCCTCGTCCTGCCCTCTGACTGGCACAACGACGCCGTCCACGAAGCCCTTGATCTCTGTCTCTCCTGCAAAGCCTGCAAGTCCGAGTGCCCCGTCAGCGTGGACATGGCCACGTATAAAGCCGAATTTCTGGCGCACTATTACCACGGCCATTCACGCCCGCTGCAGCACTACGCCTTCGGCTTCATGGATCGCCTGGCCCACGCTGCCTCGCTCGTCCCCGGCCTCACGCCGCGCCTCGCGAACCTGCCGCTCCGTACCCCCGGCGTCTCCGCGCTCATCAAAACCATCCTCGGCATCGCCCCCCGGCGCACCCTGCCTCAGTTTGCCGAGCGGAGCTTTCAGCACGACTGGCGACAACTTTCAGCCAGGAGTCGGGTGCCCCACCCCGGTCGCGCAGGCGACAGGGTGGGTTGGAGCACAGTGGTTCTCTGGCCCGACACCTGGAACAACTACTACTATCCGCAATCGCTTCACGCCGCCGCGCGCATCCTCGTCTCCGCCGGATTCACCCCCGAGGTTCCCTCTCACCACGTCTGCTGCGGCCGTCCGCTTTATGACTTCGGATTCCTCCCCGCCGCCCGCGCGTATCTGCTCCGCATCCTCGAGCAATTCGCCCCCCGGATCGACGCCGGCCTGCCCTTCGTCTTCCTCGAGCCCTCCTGCGCCAGCGTTTTCGGCGACGAGCTGGTCAACTTCTTTCCAGCCGACCCGCGCGCTCAGCGCCTCCGCGCGCAAACCCTCCTCCTCAGCGAATTCCTCGTCCGCCACGCGCCGGACTTCCGGCCCGCGCCCCATCCCGGCCGCAAAATCCTCCTCCACGGCCACTGCCACCACAAATCCATGATGAAGATGACCGACGAAGTCGCGCTCCTGCGCCGCACCGGCGCCGAGGTCGAGCTGCTCGACTCCGGCTGCTGCGGCATGGCCGGCCCCTTTGGCTTCGAGAGCGAAAAATTCGAGGTCTCGCAGATCCTCGGTGAGCGCGTCCTGCTGCCCGCCGTCCGCGCCGCGGCCCCCGACACCCTCCTCGTCGCCGACGGCTTCTCCTGCCGCGAGCAAATTGCCCAGAACTCCCCCCGACGGGCCCTCCACTTCGCCGAAGTCATCAGCCGCTGACTAAGCCCTGAATTCGTTCATCGAAACCAGCTCGAGCAGGATCGCTGCGCCCTATCCCTGGCTCATGAAGCCCAGATACGGGCTCGATCCGAAGTTGGCGAAGTTCGGCAGGACCTGCCGAATCTGGCCGTCGCTCAGCCCGAACCAGCGCGCCAAAGTGCCCGCGTACTGGTCCACCGAAGTGGTTGGGATCAGCCGGCCTTCTCCAACATCGTTGGCCTGATCCACACCGATCACCGGGTACTGGCCGTACATATCGTGGCCCTGCACCGCGCCACCCACCACGAAATGATGACTTCCCCAGCCATGATCGGTCCCGTCGCTGTTGCTGGTCAGGGTTCTGCCGAAGTCGGAAGCGGTGAAAGTCGTGACCTGGTCGCCGAGACCGGCATCGGTCATCAAGCCATCGAAGTACTCCAGCGCCTCGCCCAGCTGCGTCAACAGCTGCGCGTGCGTCAAAGCCTGCGCGTCGTGCGTGTCGAAGCTGCCCAGCTGAACGTAGAAGATCTGGCGGTTCACACCCAGGCTTGCGCGGCCTCCGATGATCCGCGCTACCGTCTGCAGCGAAGCCGCCAGCGGATTATCGGTGAGCATTTTGGTCCCTGGGTCCAGGTACTGGGGCGGATTGGGTACGCCCCCCGGCCCCGCCGCCAGCATCGAGGAAGCCAGCAGCGCCTGCGCCTGAATCGAGCGGTTGACGACCACCTCGTACTCCTTCGCGAACAGGTTCGTTTCGTCAGCCGACAAAATTTGTGCCAGCGCGTCAGAGCCCGCCTGCTGCCCGAACAGCGGCTGCGCCAGTCCAGAGATAGGGATCGGCCCCGCCGGGGTCACGTTCAGCTGGAAAGACGACTGTCCCGCCAGAAAGAGAGCGATGCCGGCGGTGGAGATGCAGGTGAACATCGAGTTCGAGTTCATGTTCATGCTCTCGATCAGATCCGCTACCGCGCCGCCCCACCCCAGGTGCTCCGCGCTGCCGCCGTTGGCGGCAATGGCCTGCCACGCCGCAGTCTGATCGAAATGCGAAAACAGCGAGGCCGGCAGCGGAACCGAGGCGGCATCGACCTGCGTCTTGGTCGCCGGTACGATCAGGGTGCCCGTGTTGGCCACGATGGCCGCCCGGCTGGCATTGAACAGATTCTGTACCCCGGTCAGATACGGATTGAGCGCGAAGGTCCGCCCTGGCTGCGGAGTATTCAGCGTAATGGGCAGCAAATCATCCAGGGGGTACGCCAGACCCGGTGCGCCCGAACGCGCCTGCACGAATGCGGCATACGAATCCTCGTCTGTCGCGATCACCGTGCCGTGGCCGTCGTTGCCGCCCTGCAGGAAAACGCAGACCAGGGCGCGGTAATCTGACGCTCCTGTGCTCTGCGCCATCGCCGCCATGGAATTCAGCCCCAGCAGGATCGGGCTGGCCGCCAGGCCCGCCATCGAGGCCAGGGATGTCGTCCTGAGAAACTGCCGCCGTGACCGGTCGAATTTACTCGTGCATTTACACATCGGAATCTCTCCTAGAACTGGGCGCTGAAGGCCGGCGAGGCCATCGTCAGATAGATTGCGGTCTCGACCCGGGCTCTGAGAGCGGCCTCAATCGCGTTCTCATCGCCGGATGGAACGGGAATCGAACTGACCGCGTTGATGATCTGGCTCCGCAGCGTACTGTCCATCTCCCCGGCCATCAGCAGCAGGTTCAGCCGGTCCAGCAGCGCATCCGGTGTTGCTGCCAGATTCATCTCCGTGCCGTAACTGGAAAAAATGTCCGATCCCGAATTCGTGTCGCTGCCGATCGCATTCTGTATATAGTTCAGATACCCGACTACCGTCGACACATTGGTCATCTGCATCTCCGGAGCGACCAGTCCCGCCTGCTCGATGCTCGTCCCTGGCGGAACGTAGCCCGGCGCGAACCAGTTGAAGACCGTCGGCGAGCGCATGGTCATCTGGCCCAGGCCCCAGATCGGATCCTCGGTGCTTCCAATGCCCCACGACCCGGTTCGCGACTGCGCAGTGAAGGCTCGCGCCCACTCCGTGTAACGCAACAGCGCCTCCCGCACCTTCCCGTACTCCGGATTGCTGAAATCGTCGGCCGAATCGCGCGCCTCCGGATCCAGCAGAATCGCGGTGATCACCGCCTTCATGTCGCCGCGCACGCCCATTCCGTTGTCCTTGAAGACCGCCGCCACACGGCTCACATAAGCGGGGCTGGGGTTGCTGGTCACCAGATGCTGGATCATCTGCTTACAGAAAAACGCCGGCAGGTTGGGATGGTTGAACAGCGTGTCGAGGGCGATCTTCAGATCGCCGTCCGGATCGGGATTGCCGGAGGAAGGGATGGTCACTCCGAGGAAATTCTTTTCCTCGGTCGAATGATGGTCAGGGTAGCTTTGCATCGGCAGCAGATCTTCGCCGTAACCCGGGCCGACGTACATGCAGCAGTTCGACCAGGCATTCGGGCCCGTGTCGCCGGGGACGTTCCAGCTGAACCCGGTGAAGACTTTGGCGATCCCCATCACATCGTTGTTGGAATAGGTCGGAATCGGGTTCCCCGACCCATCCAGCTTCTGCGAGCCATCGTCATTCAGCTCGTACAGGCCGATCGTGAACAGCTGCATCACTTCCCGCGCATAGTTCTCGTCGGGATCTGTCGTGGCGTTGCCCTTGTCATTCCCCAGCATCGACAGATACTGGCCCATCATCGGGTTGAGCGTGATGTCGTTCAGAAGCGTGCGGAAGTTCCCGAATGCATCCTTCCCCAGCACATCGTAGTACTCCGCCTCACCGCGCGGTTCGCCCTGCACTGCGGAGTTGTCCGACGAGACGACGAAAATCTCCGACAGCGCATATCTCACGCGTTCCCGGAGCTCGTCGCTGCCGGCCAGCGCCTGCTGCCAGAACTCATCCTGGAAGTAAATCTCGCCGGAGTCGTTCTGCTCGAAGAGCGCGGCGTTGCACTTCACGTTTGCAGCTGCGCAGGGCGGGTTGTTGACCATCAGCGCCTGTTCGACATAAGGCTCCAGCGGGACCGGGGGCATGGCGAACTGCTCGTCGAGCCACGCCTGATAGCCAATCAGCGAAAGATGATGGATGTCCGCATCGGTTGCGCCGAAGGTAGCCTGCTCCAAAAAGCGCGAGGCGTCTTCCGCGCTCACCACCGGCACGGGGGGATCGCCCTGCACCAACGCCACCAGGTCCGCCGATGCTGCCGGCCCCGGATCCGGATTCATGACCTGTAAGTCGAAGTTTCCCGGCTCTGTCAGCGTCAGCGTGGCCGTCAATTGCCCGCCGCTGTTGAAGCTGGTGGGCATCGGCATGCCATTCACCAGCACCTGGGCTCCGGAAATGAACTTCTGCCCGCGCACCACCACCGTGGACACGCCCGTATTGAATGACATGGGAACGGCCGCGGTCAGGATCGGAATCGGGTTCAGCACGGAAATGTTCTGGCTGATCGAGACCGCCGTGTTGTCGACGCTCGTCACCGTCAGCTGGACGATATTGTTCGGTGTCGGCACCACCGCCGGCGCCGTGTAGGTGATCGAGCCGTCGGAGTTGGATCTCGCCGTGCCCACCTCCGCATTCCCGCCCGGTACGCCGTTCACCTGCAGGGTGACCGCGGTATTCAGGGTTCCGGCGACCGTCAGTCCCAGGTTCAGCGAGTTGCTCACGCGGACATCGGTCCCGTCACCGGGTTGCAGCGTCAGCACGACATTTCCTGGTCCGATGGTGATGGGCACATCCGGTGCCGTCGCCGAACCCGGATTCGGATTACTCACCGTCAGCGGGTAGGTCCCGGGAGTGGGCCCGGAAAGCGACGCCACCAGTTGACTGTCGGAGATGAAAGTGGTCGGCACCACGACGCCGTTCCAGAGGATCTGTGCTCCGTAGATAAACTGCGATCCATTGACGACCACGGTCGTGGGCGTATCTTCCGCAAACCCCGACGGCGTCACTCCATCGATCTCCGGAACCGGATTCAGAATGCTGAGCCTGAGCGAGCCTTCCGGGTGAGTCGGATAATCAGGCGCCGAGCTCGTTACGGTGACCATGTTGGGAACAGGAACGACGGCCGGCGCCGTGTAGACGCCGGAGCTGCTGATGGTTCCGAATTCCGAGTTGCCCCCGGGAATCCCGTTCACCGCATACACCAGACGCACTCCGTTCACATCGTCGGGAGCGTTGATCTGCATTTGCTGATTCACGCGGATCGTATCCGCCGAGGCCGACAGCGCGGTGAAATCGCCGGCTGTGCCAGACGCAACGCCGCAGCCGGTCGGAAGGAGTACTGTCGCCAAACAGAGGGCCAGAGCGAGCGCAGAGGCAGCGGCGCTGGTGCGTGCGAATCGTGCGTGCACGAATCCTCCTGGGGGAAAACGCCCGTTCAGAGCCGATGAGCGTTACAGGCGGAGATTGTCCGCACAGCGTACCCCATCTCTCTGACGCACTTCAATGGTTTCCCCAGGAAAATCCGGCCGCGCGCTGCCACTTAAGTGGAATAGGCTGGCTGCATCGGGGCTCGCTACTGTTAAGGGTTTTGCTCCGCCGTACCCTGACCTCCCGCGAAATCGGTACCGGCCCATGGTTGGGAAGGGATCCGGGAAGCCACACGAAGGGGAATCCAGGAAGCTTCGCCGATGTCGGCTTTACGCCCAGGACAACGTTAATACTCCAGGACAACGACAGGTATATCATCGCCGTCAAGTTCAGGCCGCGTCGAATTCCGGCGTGGCGAAGAACCAGTCCAGTTATTCACGAAAGGGTGCAAAATGACTTTTGCCGGATTGCGAAAACCGCTGCTCTTCGCTGTCAGCGTACTGCTGGCCGCAACCGCATACCCACAGGATAACTTCCAGCTGCACAGCCCCGAATTCCAGAACAACGGCACGCCGCCTCTCTCCATGATCCTGAACGAGCCGAGCAACGGCGCGAATGTCTGCACAGCCAGCGGCGCAGCCGGCGGCGACCAGTCGCCGGAGCTTTACTGGACCGATCCGCCCTCCGGTACGCGCTCGTTTGTCGTTGTCCTCTACGACACCACTGCCTCCTTTACGCACTGGGGCATGTACAACATTTCCGGGAACCTGGGTGGATTGCCGCAGGACGCGGGCGTGGCCGGCAGCAGGTACGGTCTCCAGATCGAAAACGATTTTGATCTGGGACAGCAGTACGACGGGCCCTGCCCGCCGGCCGGCGTGGCGCCCGACGTTCACAACTACGTCTTCACCGTGTACGCGCTGAGCACCACCCTCGACGTGCCGGGATCTGCGAACTTCCCCGCGAATGCTGAAACGCTGTATCACGCGCTGATCGAGGCCGGCCAGCGCGGCCAGATCCTCGGAGAGGCAAGCCTGACGGGACTCTATTCCGCCACGCCGGGGACGGGCCACACCGATTGATGCTGTCCCGGAGCTGCACCAGGCAAGGCCTCCCGCAATAGTGGAAGGCCTTCGCGTCTGCCAGGGTCCATGCCGCGATCTGTGCCGGGGGGCGGTCAGCAATGACCGTCCCTGCCGTGATGGCGCCTGCCGCCTGGGCCGGATTCGTAGCCGCACAGCGCACAGGTTCTGTTTTGGGCGAATGACCTTCCTGACATTTCAGAGGCCCGCCCACCCGACCGGCAAGGTGGCCAAATGTCCGTATTGCGACCATCCACTCAGGAATCCGAAAGGCAGCGGCTCGATGATTCGGCCCAAAAACATCAGTCGACAGCGAAAGATCGTCTGTCCGTAACCGGCCCGTCGACCAGCAACAGCAGTCAGGTGGGGGAACCCCGCATCACCGAACAACTTCCCCTCGGGCCGCATCAGGGTCAGTCCGGTCCTGTCTTCCTCAGAAACGTCGGAGCACACAGAGGCAGGAGGGCAATGTCTCCGTGCCGCGACACGCGCCCGGACGCCGCCGCGCCCTGCAGTATAAAACGAACGATGGAAATCAACGCCTGTCTTCCCGTCGCGGCTGCATCCTAATTCCCTGAATACGCATCACAGGTGTTCCCTGCCTGGATTTTGAGATCATGCGCGAGGTGGCATGTCGCTGTTGGTTCGCAGAAGTTCTCTCACTCTTACCGCCCTTGCTCTGCTGTCTCTCTTCGCAGTTGTGGTGCGTTCAGAGCAGGATGCAGCGGCGCGCGGCCACAGGATCATCGCCCACCTCAACGCGGTCATTCAGTTTTACCGGTCCTCGACGCAGCCAATTCAAAGCGTCGGCGATCCCAGCGACATCGTCTATCGCGATCAGGCAGTCGAGCTTGCGTCGCAGATCGCCAGTTTGGCCTTTCAGTCCGCCGAAGCGGAAGCCGCCCTGCTCAACGCGGGGCGATCAGGCGCCCAAGCGGCCGCCGAGCCCGGTGATCAGCAGAGGCTGGCTGCGATCGAACAGAGCGTCGACCAGCAGATCGCCCAGTTGCAGGCGCGTGAAGACACCGTGAAACGGCAGATTGCCGGCGGGCGCTCGCGCCACACGGCTGCGCTTCATGCTCAGCTGAAGCAGCTGCAGGGCTCCCTCGATCTGGCCAATGCCATGAAAGACGCCCTCGCCAGAATCATGAGCATGTCCGAGGGGCAGGGAGAGACGGGTCTCGCTGCAGAAATCAATCGCCTCCGTGAGTCCCTTCCCGCGCTCCAGGGCAACAAGACCGCCGAGCCGCAGCTCGTCACCCTGGAGTCGGCGCGCTCCTCGGGCGTGACCAGCCAGGGCAAGGTTTTCTTCGATCTTATTTCGTCCCGCCACTCTCTCGACACGCTGCTCGCTGAGAATGAAGATCTGCACGCCCAGGCTCTGGCCCTGCGGACTCCGCTGTCGAACGACCTGCGCGCCCTCATTCAGCAGGGCCGCCAGCTCACCCGGCAGGCAGAAGCAGGCTCGGCACCTGGTCCCGCCGAAACCGCTGCTGGTCAGCTCACCATCGACTCCGTCACCGCGCGATTTAAGGCGCTCTCGGCCGCCACGGTTCCGCTCAGCCAGGAGATTATCCTCCTCGGGCAGAGCCGCTCGAACATCGCTGCATGGCAGTCCTCGGTCGATCGCGAATATCTCAGCATCTTCCATGCGCTGCTTATCCGCGTTCTCGTCATCGCGCTGGCTCTCATCATCATCGTCGGTGCGGGCGAGCTCTGGACCCGCGCGACCAACAAATACATCCGCGACATCCGCCGCCGCCGCCAGTTACTCATCGTTCGGCGCGTGGTCGTCACCTTCCTTTCCGTCATCGTCCTGCTCTTCGGCTTTGTCACTCAGTTCAATTCGCTCGCCACCTTCGCTGGATTCATCACCGCCGGCATCGCCGTCGGCCTGCAGACTATCCTTCTCTCCGTCGCGGCCTATTTCTTCATCATTGGCCGTTACGGTGTCAAAGTCGGTGATCGCATCACCATCGGCCTGGTCACAGGCGACGTCATCGAGGTGGGGCTGGTCCGCTTCTACATAATGGAACTGGCCGGCAGCGGCACCGAGCTCAAGCCCACCGGCCGCGTTGCCATGTTCTCCAACGCAGTTCTCTTTCAGGCTGGCACCCCCCTGTTCAAGCAGATGCCCGGCACCGAATATGTCTGGCATGAGCTCATCGTCAAGCTGAGCGACAGCGCCAACTACAAAATGGTCTCTGACGCCATTCTGAAAGAGGTCGCCGCGGTGTACGAGACATACCGCCCCGCCATCGAGCATCAGCACCGGCTCGTGCAGAACTGGATGGAGGCTTCCATCGAAGCGCCGGCTGTCGAAGCGCGCCTGCAGTTCGGCGGCGGCACCTTCCAGTTGTGGGCGCGCTATCCCGTGCAGATTACCAAGGCAGCGGAAACCGACGAGAGGCTGACTGAGGCGCTCTTCGACCTGATTGCGAGCAGTCCGGACATCAGGAGCGCTATCGCGGCCACTCCGGTCATTCAGGCTTCCGTCCGAGGATAGCAGGCAGCCGGCGCCCGGCAACGTTCGCCAGATGCACCAGTCTCTGCATCGCATTCCGGCCGATGCAGCCTGGAGTGATGCTGCGCTGCTGAGGGAAGTGAGGGAACCGGTGCTGCCGGCGATGACAAGGCGGCATGGTCTGATGAGCTGGATCGTGGATGAGACGGGTTTTCCGGAAAAGGGGCCATCTTCTGTTTCGCACAACGTTTGCGCTGTGGGCTGCGATCCGTGCGCAAACGGATGACCAGCCTTTTTGCGGAACATTCGCGGTCTCATCTCGACGGGACGCCGAGCGCCGATCTTCGCAGGAACGCCGACCGTTCCGACCCTGCAATTCACCGTGCCGGCCGCCTGTACCGTCCACTATGACGCGCAGCCCCATCAGGCCTGCACGAGGGCACTGTCGAAGCATTCCAAATGGCTTGCTTTCGTTTCGGCAGGCTCGGGTTGATTTCCGCAACTCGTCCTCTCCTGCCGTACCCTGATCAGGAGGAGTTCCGTGTCTGAACAGGAATTTGCCGCTACGCGCCGTCACGCATCCACCAGCCCGGCATGGCCCCAACTGCCTGAACCGGGTCATGCGGAGCGCACGCGCACACTGGTTTCGCTCGTTTCCATCGGAACGCTGTCGACGATGTCCCGCCGGCATCCGGGATTTCCGTTCGGTTCGCTGATGCCCTTTGCCCTCGATTCTGCCGGTCGCCCTGTTTTCCTCATCAGCAGTATGGCCATGCACACGCAGAACCTCAGCGCCGATCCGAAATGCAGCCTCTTTGTCGCCCAGCCGAGTTCCGACGGTGATCCCCTGGGAGCAGCCCGCGCTACCCTGATCGGCGATGCACTGCCCGTCCCGGCGACCGATCTCGCTTCGGTGCGCGAAGTCTACGAAGCGCATCATCCCAATAGCCGTTACTGGGTCGACTTCCCCGATTTCAGCTTCTATCGCCTGCAGCCTGCCGACCTCTACTATGTTGGCGGATTCGGCGTTATGGGCTGGGTCGACGCCAGCGAGTACGAAACAGCTTCCCCTGACCCTCTTGCCGCATCCGCGCCGGGCATCCTCGCGCATATGAATGCCGACCACGCCGACTCTATGGTTCTTCTGGCGCATGCACATGCGGGATTCGAGGCGACCGAAGCGGCGATGACCTCCATCGACCGCCTTGGCTTCACGCTGCGTCTGAAGACCGCTGAAGGCATGAAGGGCACCCGCATCAATTTCCCCTGCGAGGTCCGGACGCCGCAGGAGACGCGGAAAGTGCTTGTGGATATGGTCCGGCGGTCTTCTCCCGGTAAATCCTGACTGTCTCCCAGCGCACTCTCCTCGGTCAGTTCATGCGGCAGCATCCGCCGCGCAGCGGCTTCGTTCTCAGGGGCATCCCGGACATTTCGGAGGCCCGGAACCCCAGTCCGCCACGGGCCAAACGTCAGTACGGCCGACATTACGGCCAGCACTTCCCAATTGCCGATCTGGAGGATCAGTTAATCAAGCTTGTTGCGGGTGAAGATTGTCTGTACTTCTTGACCATTTCGATGAGGGCGGAATCGCCTCAGCTTGAGTCCGAGATATAGACCGACGATGCCCAGGCAAGCACCAAGGACCAGCCCGCCAATCGTTAGCACAAGGTTAACAGTCCACGCTCTGAAGCTCTTGGGCTATTGTATCGTTGGTAAGGTTCTGTGTGACCGGCCTCCCGGACGTTTCAGAAGCCGGAACGCCCCGGAGGACCCAAGGCGGCGAAATTGCCGCAATTCCGACATAACAGACAGAACGTCGAATGATAACCCTCACCCGTGCGCCATCATTTCAAATGCTGGCGCTGTCAACTGGTGCTCTGAGCTTGTCCGATTTCCAATTTACCTGTTCAATTTCGCCAACCACAAAAACCCAGGAGAGTCCGCCACCTACAAGTACAGTCGCAGTGATTGCGAGTGGCGCCAAAAAAAGCTCCAGTTCGATCTGCCAGGAATCCGGTCAGTGCTGGGGCCGCGATGCAGGCAAGGTTTGCAAAGCCGTTTTGTAATCCTGCCCATCTTCCAGCCGCGTAGGGGCCGGCGAAGGTTTGAGAAAATGCGAATACACCCGCACCGGCGGCCCCTTCACCTATAGCGATGGCGACCAGACAGAAAAAATACCAATGAGAGTCTGCAATTGCGAAGCCGATCACCGCAGCCGCGGCAATCAGATGACCCGCAGCCATGGCTGACTTACGCACTAGCGTTGGCGAATGGCCCCTTTGAATAAAGAAATCTGCGAGCCAACCAGTCGCGAGAGCCGAGAGGGCGTCAATCATGTAGTAGCCAGCCGCAATCTTGACCATGGACTGCATCGAAAGATGGCGTTCATGAACGAGATAGAACGGGAGAAATGTAAGCATGAAATAAAGCAAATAGAGGTTTGAACAGTGGCCCCCGCATGCACCCCAAAATGACCTCTGTCGTAAGATCTCACCGAAATCAGGGGCATCAAACGTGACGCTCCTTACTGCTTCGCGCCGTGGCATCCACTTGATCCACGCGGGAATCCAGGCCAGGCTTATCAGCCCCAGCCCGATGAACGCGGGACGCCAGCCATAATTTGTGATCAGGAAGCCGACCCCCAAGGTGCCCACAGCCGGCCCAAACCTCAGGGCACCCTGCCATACGCCATTGGCGAAGCCTCGCTTATCCTCCGCCAAATTGGAACGAAAAATTTTGGAAAAGGCAGGAGCCATTACAGACTCGCCAGCCCCCACCAACAGCCGCATCGCCAGCAGAATCGTGAATCCCTGTACAAGTCCTGTTGCCGCAGTAGCAAGCGACCAAAGCAGGAAACCTGCTGCGATTACATGGTTGGCATCGAGCCTGTCCACCAGCCATCCGCTCACAAACTGCATGGCGGTGTAGGTCCAAAAGAATGCGGACGGCAGGACGCCGAGTTCCGAGGCATTGATGTGCAACTCGTCTTTTAGCAGAGGGGCTGCAGTCGAAAGGTTGCTGCGGTCAACGTAATTGATGAAAGCAAGGATAGTTAGCAGGATAAGCGCAGGCACAAATGCCCGTAGTTCACGCGACTCGTCTGCTACTTCGCTCAACCGAAATCCCCGAGCCATTGTGCACTCGCACCTCACCGGCAACCCGGACCTTTCACGGCATGAAACTTCCCGGATGGCCGACAATCTCTGCGATCACACAGCAAAATCGATCATGCTTCATTTTGTGGTGGTTTGAGAGGCTGCGATGAAAACGCGAAGACGGGCGTGACATTCATCGTTCCAACACTGGAAGCAGAGTGGAAAGAACGCGTTCCGTCCGTCCCGCGGTTCTGCGGACCCTCACGCGTGCAGAGTCACACTGGGGCTGCTCCCGGTTAACCTGGCCAGCGGGTTGCCGCTCTTTGACAGGAGCGTAGCCGATCCCGACGCGCCGCTCAAAGTGACCAGCACACTCTGGATATTCCAGTTGTCGTCCGTTTCGAGAAATCCGTTATGCGAAGTCAGGGTGATGGTGATGTTGCCGAAGTTCGTCAGCGGCTGCGGCGCTCCGGAAAGGGGGAACGATTTCACGTGGTCCGTGTTGTTGCCCCATCCTGGGTCGCTCTGCGCCTTCAGGGTGAAGGTCTGGTTGCCGCCTGGCAAGGCAACCGTCGCGGTTGCCGAACTATCTCCGCGCAGATCGTCGCCTCCGGTCTCGATATTGAAGGTGATTTCGCTGAAGGTTTCCACGGGCGAAGGCGGGGCCGCGGGACCGCCGACGAAGAAATAGCTGTCCCATGACGAGCCGCTCTCCATATCGAGGACGATGGTGTACGGGTCAGAGCCGCCGGATTGAGCCGCGTCAGTGGTGGCAAAGCCATTGTTCTCGGCCATGGTTCCATTCATGTCGGTCTGGACGCGCAGGTCGCGCAGATAAGCGGACTTCGCCCATCCGCCGGCGGCCTGGTATCCGCTGCCCATCTGATCCGTGGTTTGCTCCGGGTTCGAAAGGCTGGAGTAGACTTCGCCGCCGGACCCGGCCCACTGCACCTCGGAAGCCAGGCCGGTTTTGAAGAGCGTGGCCGGATAATAGCCCATCCAGATGTCCTGGACCGCGACCCACCAGTTCACGTCACTCGAGTTCGGCTCCTGGTAGAGCTGGAACTTCATGGAAATCTCGAACTGCTCACCGTCAAACGCACTGGTGCCGTTGATGCGGATGCCGGGGAAGACAGAACTGCTGTACTGGATCCAGCCCTTGTGCAGTGTGTTGTAGCCGCCTTCGTTGTCGCCGTCCTGCGAGTAGCCGTTGGTGGTGTAGTAGGTAAAGACGTGGGGTTGGGTATCGCCATTGAGACTCTGGTCGACCGTCCAGCCGCCTTCGAGCGACTGGGTCACTTTGGTGCTGTAGTTCTGCAGCCATACCTGAAGAATGGAGTGATCGGTGCCATTGCCGCCAGCCGGGATGTTGATGGCCGGATCCCACATGTTCAGGTAGCCGTCCCAGCCGTAGAAGGTACCGTTCTGGTTATCCGTACCGTGGAAGTATCCAACTGGGTTGGGGTCCGCGGGCTGGACGTTGGGGCGAGAGTGGTTCACCTTCAGACCACCGCGTTTCACGAAGAGATCTTTGACGCCGGCGAACCGCGACAGGCGGGAAATATCCGGCCGGAGTATGGGAACAGTGCCGGCAGGACCGCGCTCGATGCTGAGATCGTCCAGTTCAAACGACGAGGCTTTTGCGATGCGACCAGAAGGCACGGTGGGAAGCACGCGTGCCAACGCGGCAGGGGGCGGCGTGGCGATTTTGCCCGAGGGTTGCTGGCTCGCGATGGGTACCCAATCGATTGTCTGACCACTGGGCGTGGTGGTGGTTTTCACGATGTTGAGGGAGGCCTGGCGGGCTTTCAGCCAATTCACAAGCTGTGGATCGAGCTGCCCCTGATCGACGGGCGGGGTCTTTGTTTCGATGGGCAGAGTTGTTGTTTCGATCGGCATGGTTGTTCCTTTCTCGTTATTTGCGTGGCCCACATCCGCCCCGCGCAGTAGAAGCGCCGGTGGCTTGTTATCCAATAGTGGCGGCCACCGATTCAGCGTTTCAGTTGGTTCTCAGGGCTTTTCGTTTTGATTCGGGAAAACGGGCTTCACTCGGGCAATCGGCCGCGGTGCCAACGGGCGCATTGTCGCCGCATCACTCCCTGAGGGCCGCCGTCATTGCCGTATCACCGGCACCTCGGAACATTCGAGGCCCGGCCCCCTGACCGGCGAGGTGGCCAAATCTCCGTGTAGCGACAATTCGGTCCGAAACGTCTCAGTCGGTACCGGTCTTGCGTCTGTTCCGACGGCCTGAAACGATGGCAGTATGACACGGGTCGTGCAGGTCGGTGTTCAGCCGACGGAATCCGCCGTCGCGTGCGCTCCGAAGCCGCCACGAACACGGGTTTTCTGGCTTCAGGGTGTCACATTGGCCTGGATGTTCGTCGAGTTCGGCGTGGCCGCGTATGCGGCGGCAGCGGCGCGCAGCCCGGCGATGCTGGCTTTTGCTTCGGACAGCCTGGTGGAGTTGATGTCCGCGACGGTGGTGCTCTTGCAGTGGATTCCGAACGTTTCCATTTCGGAGCGCAAAGCTGCCCGCACAGCTTCGGTTCTTCTGTTCGTTCTGGCTGTGGCCGTCGTCGGAGCAGCCCTTGCAGGCTGGACCCTCGGGCTGCGTCCTCAGCCGAGCCGCGCAGGCATCGTCATCACCATCGCCGCATTGTTCGCGATGCCGGTTCTGGCGTGGCTGAAGCGCAGCGAGGCCCGCCAGTTCGGGAACGCCGCACTGGCCGCCGACGCGACCCAGTCGGCAGCCTGTGCCTGCCTCGCACTGATCGCCCTGATCGGGCTTGCTGTCAACGCATGGTTCCATATCGCGTGGTTCGATACGGCAGCGGCCCTCGCCGCAGCTCCCATCCTGCTTCAGGAGAGCCGATTGGCCTGGAAGGGGCAGACGTGCCAGTGCTGCTGAAATTTGTGCGGCGCGATTCGGACGATTTGTCGTCAGCCTGAAGTTTTGGTGGCGGGGCGCTGACGGCACAGGCCGGAGCGGCCAAATTGACGGACGGCCGACATAACCGGCCAGAACGCGGCTAGTGGCCGCCCAACGGAATGCGATCCTGCCTGGAGCCCGGTTTGCCGTATCGCTTCAAAGCGTACGAGCCAGCGTGAGCGGGATAGCCATTTAGAACAGGTTGAATCGCTCGAAACAGGGCTTCTGCGCTCGTACCGTACATGTAAATGGTGCAGTAACCATCGCCATATTCATCCCCGTCAAATTCTCCTGCAGCAGATCGTTTGATGGAATCCGCCAAGTGGTCTTCCAAGACGTGAACCCGCTCTCTCTCGTCACTGCCACCCATTTGCCCAGAGGCGAGCTTCAACTTCAAGATCACGGCCTGCTCTTCGCCAGCATTGACAATCCTGCGGGATCTGAACGCCGAGAATATTGCGAGGAGAACCACCAACGCAGCCAGCAGGTACAAGAATGGCCTGTAGCTCATGGGCGTAAGGCTATCATTCGTCCTCTGCCAGCCTCAACTCGCGAGATACCGGCTGTAGGGACATTTGCCGAGTCTCCGTAGTCCGCCCACCGCCTGCGCCACGCAGCGAGAGGAACCAAAGCCGACCCGCTCCTGCTTCCTGTTCCCTGCTTCCTTTCTTTCCTGTCAAGCCTTTCGCGTCCGCACCGAAGTAAGGAAGCATGATAACACGTCACTTACAGGCCAGATAACCCAGACAAAGTTGGCGGGAATTCACTCCCAGTCTGATTTTCTCTGCTTAATAAGGTCAGATCAGAAAATACTGCCTCTCCGGACAGCCTTTTCCGTGCTGGAAGAGGTTGAGGCGTTTCGCAGGCGTCGCGTCCCCGGTGAATCCTGAGGAACCTGGGAGCGGGGAGCCAACCGGGGTAATATTCCGGGGTATCACCCTGCAAGCTCCATCGATTCACGCCGTTGCCACCCCACCCCCAAAAAATTGCCGGGGCGGCCATGCCAATCTCGCTGCGGATCCGGAGCCCAGACTCTGCGGCTGGCAGTTGACATGGCGCGCTCTTCCCCGATAAGGTGAGAGCAGATGCAGGTTCTCACCCATCATCGTCATCACCACCATCATCACGTGACGAGCGTGTCGGCGAACCTCCGCATCCCTGGCTAACAAAGCCAGTCCCGGGATTCGAGAAGCCCGCCGGCGCTCAGCGCTGACGGGCTTTCGCTTTTCAGCCCCAACCTTCAAGGATGACCATGACCGAACCCGCAATCGACTTCGCCAAAATGGAGGGCCTCGCGCCCGGCATCGTGCAGGATGCCCGCACCGGCCAGGTGCTCATGCTCGGCTTTCTCAACGAAGAAAGCTGGCGCAAAACAAAAGAAACCGGCTTTGTTACATTCTGGAGCCGTACCCGACAGAAGCTCTGGATGAAGGGCGAAACCAGCGGCAATCGCCTCCGCATCCTCGATGTTTCCACCGACTGCGACCAGGATGCGCTCCTCTTCCGGGTCGAAGTCGAAGGCGACGGCCTCGTCTGCCACGAAGGCACCGTCTCCTGCTTCACCCGTCCGCTCACCGCCGGCACCGCATCCGCGACCCCATCCCGAAACGAGGCCCGCGCATGACCGCCCCCAACAAGCTCCGCCTCGGCCTGCCCAAAGGCAGCCTGCAGGACGCCACCCTCGCTCTCTTCCGCCGCGCCGGCTGGAACATCTACGCCGATGGCCGATCCTACTTCCCCTCCATCGACGACCCCGAAATCGAGTGCATGCTGATCCGCGCCCAGGAGATGGCCCGCTACGTCGACCACGGCGTCCTCGACGCCGGTCTCACCGGCATCGACTGGGTCGTCGAAAGCGGACTCGGGGTGGAAAGCATCGCCAGCCTCGTCTACGCCAAACAGAGCCGCCGCCGCGTCCGCTGGGTCCTCGCCGTCCCCGAAAGCTCTCCCTGGCAAAGAGCCGAAGACCTCGCCGGCAAAACCATCGCCACCGAGCTGGTCGAAGTCACCAAACGTTACTTTGCCTCCCGGAACATTCCCGTCAAAGTCGAATTCAGCTGGGGCGCGACGGAAGTGAAGCCGCCCACCCTCGCCGATGCCATCGTCGAAGTCACGGAGACCGGCAGCTCGCTCCGCGCCAACCGTCTTCGCATCATCGAGACGGTGATGGAGAGCGAAACCCGCCTCATCGCCAACAAAGCCGCCGCCGCCGATCCGTGGAAACGCGCCAAAATCGACACCCTCGCGCTCATGCTGCGCGGCGCCATCGACGCCCAGGGCCAGGTCGGCCTCATGCTCAACGTCGAAAAGACCAACCTCGCCACCGTGCTCGCTGTGCTCCCCGCCCTCAACTCGCCCACCGTCTCCGAGCTCAGCGATCCAAAATGGGTCGCCGTCAACACCATCCTCGAAGAAAGCACAGTCCGGGATGTCATCCCTGAACTCAAAGCGGCGAAAGCTGCGGGCATCGTCGAATACCCGCTCAATAAAGTCGTTCTATGAGACTCCTTCGGACAACCTCACCGGCGGCGCGCGCAGCGCTGGCAGCGCTGACTGACCGCAGCAGCGCCGCGTACGAACGTGTCCTGCCTCAGGCGCGGCGCATCGTCGACTCGGTGCGGCGCGGCGGCGATCCTGCCCTCCTGCGCCTGCGCTCCCGTCTCGATCATATTCCGTCCCAGGTACCCTTACGGATTCCCGAGGTCGAGATGCGCCTTGCCTGGGAGTCCACCCACGCCGAGACGCGTCAGGCCCTCAAAACCGCCGCGCGCAATATCCGCGCCTTTGCGGCGCGCCAGTTGCCCCGCAATTTCGACCTGAGACCCGCGCCTGGCGTCACCACCGGCCAGCGGGTCCTGCCCATCGCCTCAGCCGGCTGCTACATTCCCGGCGGACGCTACCCCCTCCCTTCCACGCTGCTCATGACCGTCATCCCCTCGCAGGTGGCGGGCGTCGCGCGCATCGTCGCTGTCTCGCCGCACCCCGCGAAGGAAACCCTCGCCGCCGCCTCCATGCTCGGCGTCACCGAGTTCTATCGCGTCGGCGGAGCGCAGGCCATCGCCGCGCTCGCGTACGGCACCCCATCCATCCCCCGCGTCGACAAGATCGTCGGCCCCGGCAACGCCTGGGTCACCGCCGCCAAAAAGCTTGTCGCCTTCGACTGCTCCATCGACATGCTCGCCGGCCCCACGGAAATCCTTGTCGCCAGCGAGACCGGCGATCCCGCGTCCATTGCTGCCGATCTCGTCGCCCAGGCCGAGCACGACCCCGACGCTGTCGCCATTTTCATCACTACGCGGGCCGCGCTCGCCAAAGCTGTCGCAGTGGAAACCAAACGCCGCGCCCGTACCAACAAAGTCGCCGCCGCCGCACTTGCGAAGAACGGACTCACCCTCATCGCGCGTTCTTTCGACGAAGCCCGCAATCTCGTCAACCGCATCGCTCCCGAGCACCTCACCGTTGACGCCGCCGCCGATCTCGCCTGGGTCCGCAATGCCGGTTCCGTCTTCATCGGCCGCTGGTCCGCGCAGCCATTGGGCGATTACGTCTCCGGACCCAACCACACCCTGCCCACCAGCGGTCTCGCCCGCACCCGAGGTGGCCTCAGCGTCCACGACTTCGTCCGCATGATCACCGTGCAGGAATACACCCAGGCCGGTGTGCGGCAGCTCAGCGCAGCCGCCGTTCGCCTTGCCGGTGCCGAAGGCCTCACCGGCCACGCCGAAGCAATCCGTGAGCGAGGCATTCGATGACCGACACAAAACTCCAGTACCCGCCCGTCTCCGCGGCCGTCCGCCGTATGAAGGAGTACCACCCCCCGCTGGGGAATCGCAGCGGCCTGCGCCTCGACTTCAACGAAAACACCCTGGCCTGCTCACCGCGCGTCATCGAAGCCCTGCGCGGCATCACCGCCGCCGACCTCACCCACTATCCCGAGCGCGAGCCGCTGGAGCGCCGCGTTGCCGGGCGCCTCGGCCTCGACCCCGCGCAGCTCCTGCTCACCAACGGCGTTGACGAAGCCATCCACATCCTCTGCCAGACCTGGCTCGACACCGGCACGGAAATCCTCCTGCCCGTCCCCACCTACTCCATGTACGAGGTCTGCGCTTCCGGCACGCCGGCCCGCATCGTCTCCGTCCCGGCTGAAAACGGCTTTCGTTTCCCGCTCCAGGCGGTCCTGGGCGCCATCACGCCGGCCACGCGCCTCATCTGCATCGCCAATCCCAACAGCCCAACCGGGCAGTCCGTTCGCCGCGATGATTTGTTGCTGGTCATCGACGCTGCGCCGCACGCCGCCGTCCTCATCGATGAAGCCTATTTTCACTTCCACGGAGAGACCGTCCTGGACCTTATCGGCAGTGCGCCAAATGTAATCGTCGCGCGCACGTTTTCCAAGGCTTACGGGCTGGCCGGCCTCCGTCTCGGTGCTCTCTGCGCGACCGAGGAGTCGATGCAGTGGATGCGTCGCGCCATTTCTCCCTACAGCGTGAATTCCGTCGCGCTCGCCTGTCTGTCTGCCGCGCTTGAAGACGAAGACTACCTTCGCTGGTACGTCGCCGAAGTCCTCGCTTCCCGCGCCGAATTCCAGCCCGCGCTCGATCGGCTCGGCGTGCCGTACTGGCCCTCGCAGGCCAATTTCGTCCTCGTCAACATCGGTCCCCGGCACGCCCAGTTTGTCGAGGCCATGCGCCGACGCGAAGTCCTCGTTCGCGACCGCTCCGCCGACCCTGGCTGCCAGGGCTCGGTCCGCATCACCCTCGGCCCCCGCGAACACACCCAGCAGGCCATCGCCGCCCTCGAAGCGTCCCTCGCCGAAATTGGCTGGCCTCCCAAAACGCCTCAGGACAGATCCCGATGAAAGAGCAAAGCGCAACCGTGAAATGCGACTCAAAGCCCGGCTTGGTATCAGGGCACGACGTTAGTCGTGCCGTATCGGCGGCAAGGAAGAGCCGGGCTTCAGCCCCTGCCACAACACGCACCAGCGGGCCGCCCGGAAAACGCACCGCCGCCATCTCCCGCAAGACTGCCGAGACCTACATCCGCCTCCGCCTTGTCATCGAAGGCCAGGGCCGTTACCAGATCTCCACCGGCATCCGCTTTTTCGACCACATGCTCGAGCTCTTCAGCCGCCACGGCGCTTTCGACCTCGACCTCACCTGCCAGGGCGACCTCGACGTCGACCAGCACCACACCGTTGAAGACGTCGGCATCGCCCTGGGCGAAGCCTTCGATGAGGCGCTCGGCGACAAGCGCGGCATTCTCCGCGCCGGCTACTTCCTCATGACCATGGACGAGACCCTCGGCCTCGCTGCCGTCGACCTCAGCGGACGCGCCGCCCATCACATCGAAACGAAGGTCCGCACTCGCCTGGTCGGCGACCTGCAATCCGAGCTCGTCGAGGACTTCTTCGAGGGCTTTGCCCGCGGCGCCCGCGCCAACGTCCACGTTAAGACCATGTACGGCCGCTCGAACCACCACAAAATCGAAGCCCTCTTCAAAGCCTTCGCCCGCGCTCTGCGCTTCGCATGCTCGCGCGATCCGCAAATCCGCGAGCAACTGCCCAGTACCAAGGGACTATTGTGATCCGCGCCACCGTCATCGACTACAAAGCGGGTAATCTCACCTCCGTCGTGAAGGCGCTTCGTCATCTGGGCGCTGATGTCACCGTCACGGAGCGCCCAGCTGACATTGCTGCCGCCGAGCGCATCGTGCTTCCCGGCGTCGGGCATTTCTCGGCGACCCGATTCCTGGACGAGCGCCGACTCAGGTCCGATATCCAGAGCGACCTCGATCGCGGAATTCCGTTCCTGGGCATCTGCGTCGGCCTGCAATGGCTCTTCGCCGGCAGCACCGAGGCTCCGGGTTGCGCCGGCCTCGCCGCGTTTCCCGAAAAGTGCGACCGCTTCGCCCCCGGCAAAAAGGTCCCCCACGTTGGCTGGAACTCCCTCGACCTTCGCCCTGGTTCGCGGCTTTTCGCTGGGATTTCCAGCGGCGCTTTCGCCTACTTCACCCACTCCTACTGCGCCCCGGTCATGGAAGCCACCGTCGCCGTTACAGATTACGGACAAGCTTTCTCCGCCGCGGTCGAGCGCGATAACGTGATGGGTGTTCAGTTCCATCCTGAAAAATCCGGCGAAACCGGCCTGCGTGTCCTGCGCAATTTCCTGGAGTGGCATCCATGCTGACTCGCCGCATCATCGCCTGCCTCGACGTCAGCGCCGGCCACGTCGTCAAAGGTGTGCAGTTTGCTGATCTCGTCGATGCGGGCGATCCCGCCGAGCTGGCCGCGCGCCACGCTGCCGCCGGCGCAGACGAAATCGTCCTCCTCGATATCACCGCCACGCACGAAAACCGTGGCACGCTGCTCGAAACTGTCCGCCGCACCGCGCGATGCCTCTTCGTCCCTTTCACTGTGGGCGGAGGCATCCGCACCGCGGACGAAGCCGCCGCCGTCTTCGACGCGGGCGCCGACAAGGTCAGCATTAACTCCGCGGCGCTCGCCCGCCCCGAGCTCATTGGCGAAATCGGCGCGAAGTTCGGCGCCCAGGCGGTCATCGTTGCCATCGACGCCCGCCGCGCCGCCAAAGGCGGCTCAATCGAAGCCGCCGAAGTCTTCATCGCCGGAGGCCGCAGGCCGACCGGCCGCCGCGCTGTCGAGTGGGCCCGCGAGGCTGAATCCCGAGGCGCCGGCGAGATTCTCCTCACCTCCATGGATTCCGACGGTACCCGCACCGGCTTCGACTGCGAGATCACCGCCCGGGTCAGCCAGGCTGTGCAGATCCCCGTCATCGCCTCGGGCGGCGCGGGCAACGCGCATCACTTCACCCAGGTGTTTCGCGAGGGCTGCGCGGACGCCGCACTTGCCGCCGGCATCTTCCACTTCGGGCTCGCCGACGTCCGCTCGCTCAAGGAACAGCTGCGCCGCGAGGGCATCCCGGTGAGGCTCCCGTGCTGATTCCTTCGATCGACCTCATGGGTGGCCGCATCGTCCAGCTCGAGCGCGGCGAAACCCTCCGTCTCGCCTTCGACGATTTCGACTACTGGATCGAGCGCTTCTCCAGATACCCGCTCGTCCAGCTCATCGATCTGGACGCCGCCAAACGCACCGGCGACAACCGCCGGCTCATCCGTCAGATCGCCCGGCGTCTCCCTGTTCAGGTTGGCGGCGGCATACGCACCGCCGATCAGGCTCAGGCGCTGCTCAATTCCGGCGCGCGCCGCGTCATCTTCGGGTCGGCGCTCTTCCATGAGACCGGTGTCAACACCGGTTTTGCCTCGGAGATCTCCGCCGCCATCGGCCCCGAGCATTTCGTCGCCGGCATCGACACCAAATCCGGCCGCATCGCCGTCCGGGGCTGGCGCGACCAGGTCCGCGTCACCCCGGCCGAGGCCATCACCGTCCTCGATGCCCACTGCGGTGCGTTCCTCTACACCCATGTCGACACCGAAGGCACCCTCCACGGCTTTCCCCTGGACGCCGCCCGCGCCCTGCGCCCGCTCACCGCGCGCCAGCTCATTGTCGCCGGCGGCATTCGCCAGCAGTCCGAGATTGACTCTCTCGATGCTCTCGGCATCGACGCGGTCGCCGGCATGGCGGTGTATTCCGGCCTCCTGGCTCCATGAATTCCTCTTCGCCGGGGGTCTTTCCATTCCCGCTCGCTCGAAAATGCTCTAACCTGTTACGTCCGGGAGGTCAGACGGACCAACATGACAGGAAGACGGAGTCCTTTGCGCATTGCCAGTCGCCTTGAAGAAGTCGGATTCTCCGACATTGTGCAGATTCGCAACAAAGTCCTGGAGCTGCGCGCCGCCGGCCTGCCCGTCCACGCCTTTCATGGCGGCGAGCCCTTCTTCGAAACGCCGCAATCCATCAAGGACGCTGCGACGCGCGCGCTCGGTGACAATCGGACCCGCTATGCGCCGTCGTCCGGCGTTACGCCGCTGCGCGAAGCCCTTGCGCGCAAACTGCAAACGAAGAATCACGTCGACGCCACGGTCGACGACGTCCTCGTCACCGTCGGCGGCGCGCATGCCCTCTACGCCGCCTTCCAGGCCGTCCTGAATCCCGGCGACGACATGCTGCTTTTCTCGCCTTACTGGACGCCGATCCGCGACATGGTCACCCTCACCCAGGCGCGTCCCGTCATCGTACCCACGGCCACCGCCCGGCGCAACGGCCTCACCGGCTCGCTCGAGCACTACTCCACGCCGGCCACGCGTGCCCTTTACTACAACACGCCGCAGAACCCCTCCGGCGCCGTTTTCACGCGCTCGGAGGCTGAAGAGGTCGCGGCGTTCGCCATTCGCCGCAACCTTGTCGTCATCGCCGACGAGGCCTATGAGGATCTGGTCTACGAGGGCGAGCACGTCTCTGTCGCCTCGCTGCCCGGCATGGCCGAGCGCACCATCACCGCGTACACGCTGTCCAAAACCTATGCCATGACGGGCTGGCGGGTCGGTTACGCCGTCGCCCACGAGCCCTTCATGACCGCGCTGCGCAAGCTCGTCCTCTACTCCACCAACGGCGTATCGACGCCCACGCAGTGGGCCGCCGTGCAGGCCCTCGCCATGCCGGAATCCGAGATCGCCGCCCGCCGCGGAGAATACCGCCTCCGCCGCGACAAGCTCGTTGCCGGCCTCAACTCGCTTGGGCTCGAATGCCCGCTCCCCGCCGGCGCGTTCTATGCTTTCCCCAGCGTCGCGAAGATTCACAGGGACAGCCGTCGAGCCGCCGCTCTGCTCCTTGAGAAAGCCCACGTCGCCACCATCCCTGGCGTCGTGTTCGGCGCGCAGGGCGAGGGCTATGTTCGCTTCAGCTACTCCGTCTCGCCGGAAACCATCGACGCCGGCCTGGACGCGCTGCGCAGGTTCCTTGCCTGATGAAGAGGCATCTCAGAGAGGCGGAGATTTTCCCGATGCTGAAAGTTGGCCTCATCGAATCCGTCGATCCCCAGCTGCATCGTCTGCTCCCGCACGGTATCGAGCTGATCCTGATCCCTTCGCATCCCGACCGTCTTCTCGACGTCGAATTCTGGATCGCCCCGCCGCTCCTCGCTCCGGCGCAGCGCGCGTGGCCCTTCCTGCGCGGCGTCCGCGTTGTTCAGTCCACGCTCGCGGGGGTCGACGCTCTGCGGAAGCTCCTGCCCGCCGACGTCATCCTCTGCGATGCCCGCGGCGTGCACACCATCTCCACCGCCGAATGGGCAGTCACCGCCATTCTCGCTTCGCTCAAGTACCTGCCGTTTTACGACGAACTCCGCCGCGCTCACTCCTGGTCGCGCCGCCGCGAGGCGGAAGACCGCTTCCGCGCCCTCCACGCCAGCAGCAGGGCCTTCTATCCGCACGTCCTCATTGAGGAGCTGCACGCGCAGCGGGTCCTGATCGTCGGTTACGGCGCCATCGGCCAGGCCATTGAGGAGCGCCTTAAACCTTTCGGCGTGGAGATCCTGCGCATCGCGCGCACCGCGCGGCCCAACGCTGCTCCGCCCGTTCACGCCATCGGCGAATTGCCCGCGCTCCTGCCTTCCGCCGACGTCGTCATTCTCATCGTTCCCTCGACCAGTGAAACCACGGGCCTCATGGGCGCGCGCGAGCTCGCGCTCATGAAACAGGGCGCGCTCCTCGTCAACGCTGCGCGCGGTCCCGTCGTCGACACCGCTGCGCTCGTCGCCGCGCTCAACAGCCGACGCATCCGCGCCGCCGTCGACGTCACCGATCCCGAGCCGCTGCCCGAAGACCATTCCCTGTGGAACGCGCCCAACCTGCTGCTCACCCCGCATGTCGCCGGATCCACGCCGCTATTCATGGTCCGCGCCATGCAGCTCGCCGCCGCTCAGGTGGGCCGTTATCTTCGGGGAGAGGCCCTGGAAAACGTCGTCAACGGCGAGTATTAGCTGACTCCAGGCGCCAGCCAGCCCGGCATACAATGCGCAACAGGAGTTCGCGGCCCGACATAGATCCGGCAGAAAGGCCGGGCCCTGCCTCCAGTCATGCAGGGAGTTCGCATGCAGGGCACACGTTTGCCTCCCCTTTCGCGCCGTGGTTTTCTTTGCGGAATGGCTGCAGCCGCTCGAGCGCAGGTGCTGCCCGTGGCCGCTCACGCCGCGCAGGCGCCGGATTCCATCGGCGGCGCCGCTGCCGCTCACGGAATCCTCGCCGGGTGCGCGGTGAACGGCCCCGCGCTGCGCACAGACGCGGAGTTTCGCCGCCCGCTCGCTGCGCAGGCCGCCATCGTCGTCCCGGGAAACGCCATGAAGTGGCGCGAGCTGCGCCTCACGCCCACCACTTTCGACTACACTGACGCGGACCGGCTCATGGATTTCGCCGAGCGGAACGGAATGTTCGTCCGCGGCCACAACCTCTGCTGGCACTTGTCACTGCCCGATTAGTTCGCCTCCACCGTCACCCCGGATAATGCCGCGCAGTTCCTCACCGTCCACATCCGCAACGTCACCGGGCGCTACGCCGGACGAATCCATTCCTGGGACGTCGTCAATGAGGCGGTCCATCCCGCCGATGGCCGCCCTGACGGCCTGCGCGACTCCCCCTGGCTGCGTCTTCTCGGCCCCGGTTCCATCGATCTGGCCTTTCGTGCCACGCGGGCTGCCGATCCCCACGCGCTGCTGGTCTGCAACGATTACGGAATCGAGGCCGACGGCGACAACTCGGAACAGAAGCGAGACGCCGTTCTCCGCCTCGTGAAGTCCCTGCAGCGGCGCGGCACGCCCATCGATGCCGTCGGCGTGCAGTCGCACCTCTGGATCGGCGAAGACTACGGCGGCGGCCTGCGCCACTTCATCCGCAGCATCCACAAGCTCGGCCTCCAGGTCTTTGTCACGGAGATGGACGTGAGCGACTCCCGCGTCCAGGGCGATTTCGCCGCGCGCGACCGTGACGTCGGCGAAGTTTACGGCCGCTGCCTCGATCTGGTGCTGAGTGAAGACGTGCGCACCGTCCTCACCTGGGGCCTGACCGATCGCTATTCGTACATGTCCCATGTCCATCGCCCATCCGCGCCCGGACGGCACGCTGGCCCGCGGCCTTCCCTTCGACCAGAACTTCCAGCCTGTCGAAGCCTTTCACGCCATGCTTCGCTCCTTCGGGCGGGTACGCGCGGCTCGGCCTGCCCGCGGTTGAGCCGCTCCAAACCTCCGGCGCCACCCGGCAGTTCCGCTGCTGCGTGACGGAGATCACTGAAGAAGGCTCGAGGAAGGGGTAGAACCTGGCCAGAAAGAAGGTGGGCCATGCTTTTCCTCATTTGGTTCGTGCTCTGCCTTGTCGGAATTTGCCTGATTCTGCTTCCCGCCGCACTCTGGCTACGCGTGACGTACAGAGGCTATTCCGGCAGCCGCCTGGTGGCGTGCCCCGAAAACCAGCAGGCAGCCGTCGTCGGCATCGATGCCCGGCATGCAGCGGCGACCGGAATGCATGGATGTCCTGATTTGCGTCTGTGCGAGTGTACGCGTTGGCCTGAACGCGCGGAGTGTGGCCAGCCGTGCCTGTCCCAGGCGGTTCAGACAGAACCTTACGCACCCGTCGAAGTGAAGGGGGGGCCGAAACAAATCTACCACCTGCCCGTGGTTCTGGCTGCATTTGCCGCCTGGGGCCTCGGGGCCATATGGCATGCGCAGTATCTGTTCCGGCCGCGCTGGACGGACGCTGTCGGCCTCACTCACGCCCAGGTCAGCCAGATCGTGTGGTGGATTTCGCCGCACCTGCTCACTCTGGCTGTCTGTCTTCTCTTTGCCTACGGAGTCGCGTGGCTCCTTGCCATCTCTCATCGCAAAGGCCTGCTTCAGGGAGTCCTGATGGCCGTACTGCTAAGCGCGGCGCTGGTCGCAGCGAGCTGTTATAGCCTCGCCGCACTGCCTCACGCCCTGCTCGCGATTGAAGCGGGCTACGTGGTTCTGGCTACGGTCACCATGGGGGCTGTTGTCGGCGGCCTGTACGACAAGCTGGTGATGCCGCAATCGCTATAGGCTATGCTGTCCAGCGGTTGATGCTGATCCCCTGACCGGGGCCTGGCAGGATCGGCGGCAACCGCAAGTCTGCGTTGCCGGACGCGGCCTTGCCGCGCAGGGGGAATTTCCTGCGCGCCCGGAGACCTTTACTGACCGTTCGCCCACTCGTAAGCCACCACGCCCAGATTGCTCAGCACCTGCAGCGTGGCTTCCTCGTTCCGCCGCACCTGAGGCTTGTCCTGCTTCGGCGCGCTCGGGTCGTCTTCCACCGCAATTACCCGACCGTAGGGCCACACGTTCTGCGGCAGCGCCGTCAGCGCCCGCGGCAGCTCGCTCAGGCGCAGTTCCAGCCGCTCCCGCCGCGCCACTTCCGGCCGCAGAAACGTATCCCCTGGCGCGCGCGCAGGTCCCATTTCCGGATACAGCATAGTCAGGCTCACCGTCGATTTCGTCACCACCAGGAATGGATTCTGCCAGCTCGCCCGCGTATGGATCGACGTGTACTCGTTCTTCGAGGGCAGTGGGATGCCGTCCAGCTCCTGCCGGTCGGCGGCCAGTGCCGCTGCCTGCGCCCGCTCCTTCTGTATTGCCACTTCATGCGCCTTCGCCGCCGCCTCCACTTTGGCCGCGGCTTTCTGCGGTGCCTTCGAGCAGGCCAGCAGCGACGCCAGCAGCAGCGCGCTGGCCGCAACCGCGAACCATTTCCCGGAGCGTGTGCCGATCACAGCCGAAAATTCCTCAACCAAGAATACCAAGCGCACGACTTCATAACCTGGGTAAAGGCCGCGCCGTCCACTTCTCAGGCCAGCGGCTAGCTGTCGTTGGCTGTACCGCGTGCCTTCTGCCGCCGTAGAATCGTCCCCGGGACCACGAGCCTTTTCGATTTGTATGACGTGCAGCATATTTGAGCTCTTTAAAATCGGTATCGGACCCTCCAGCTCCCACACCATGGGTCCGATGCGCGCCGCGCGCCGCTTCGCTCTCGATCTGAACGAATCCGGCGCCCTCCCCCGAACCGCAAAGGTTCAGGTGGATCTTTACGGATCGCTGGCCCTCACCGGTCCGGGCCACGGCACCGACCGCGCCATCCTCCTCGGCCTCAGCGGCGAGGAAGCTGCCACGGTCGACCCCGCCGCCATCGAAGCGGAGATCAGTGAAATCCGAGCTTCCGGCACGCTTTCGCTGCTCCGCCGCCATCCGGTTCCGTTTCGCGAAGCCGGGCATCTGCTTCTGCACCGCGACCAGATGTGGCCGCCCGGCGCCCGGACCCGGCATCCGAACGGCGTCCGCTTCACGGCTTTTGACGCGGCGGACCAGATGCTTCGTATCGGCACGTTCTTCTCCATCGGCGGAGGCTTCATCGTCGCCGATGACGAGGAACCCGGCGGGTCAGCTCGCCCGGATGGTGACACCGCGGAGGTCGCTCTGCCGTACCCCTTCTCCAGCGCGGCCGAGCTGCTCGAAAAAGCTCAGGCTGCCGGGCTTACGGTCTGGCAGTTGATGCTGGCCAACGAATCTGCGCGGCGGCCGGCCGACGAGGTCCGCGCCGGCATTCTCCACATCTGGTCCGTGATGCAGGGCTGCATCGACCGCGGCATGACTACCGAAGGCATTCTTCCCGGCGGCCTCGCCGTGCGTCGGCGCGCGCCACGCCTGACCGAGCGCCTGCGCCAGAAGGGATCCTCGGATCCGCTGGCTCCGCTCGACTGGGTCACCGTCTACGCCATGGCGGTAAACGAGGAGAACGCTGCGGGAGGTCGCGTGGTCACCGCACCCACCAACGGCGCAGCCGGCGTCGTTCCCGCGGTCGCCCGCTACTACCGCGACTTCATCTCGAGCGCGGACGAGGACGGCATCCTGCGCTTCTTCCTCACCTCCGCTGCCGTCGGCGCGCTCTACAAGGAGAACGCCTCCATCAGCGGCGCGGAGGTCGGCTGCCAGGGCGAAGTTGGCGTCGCCTGCTCCATGGCTGCCGGGGGACTCGCTGCGGCGCTTGGCGGCAGCAACGATCAGGTGGAGCACGCCGCCGAAATCGCCATGGAGCACAACCTTGGCATGACCTGCGATCCCGTCGGCGGCCTTGTCCAGATTCCCTGCATCGAGCGCAATGCGATGGGAGCGGTGAAGGCCGTCCAGGCCTGCCGCATCGCCATGAACGAAACCGAAGGGCACAAAATTTCGCTCGATCAGGTGATCCGGACGATGTATCTCACCGGCCTCGATATGCAGTCTCGCTACAAGGAGACCTCGCTGGCCGGGCTGGCGTTGAATGTGATTGAGTGCTGAGTACTGAGCGCCGAGCGTGGCGCAGGATCGAAGGCTTATTCCCGCCCGCTCCGGATCAATGCGCAGAAGGCGCGTTTGCCCGTGCGGCCAGCACTCCCCAGCACGCCACGCAGTCATACTCGATCGTGACCGCGCCGTCTTGCTCCGTGTCGGCGAAGAGCTGCCGGATCGCGGCCTGCATCCCGGCAAAGCGCGGATGCCCCGGCTGCGGAATGTAGGACGAGGAAAGAATCCGTCCTTCCAGTGCTTCGAGGGTGAGCGACTGCGCGTTGGGGAAGACCTCGCAGTGCATCTCTGCCGGGGCGAAGAACCGGGCCAGCCGCTTCCGACCCATGTGCTGCTCCTTCACGTTCATGTAATCGACGCCGAACTCGCGCAGCAGGCGCTCGTAACCGTCGTGGAAGGCGTCGCCGCCCAGCCGCCGGTTGTTGTAGATCACGGCACAGCCGCCGTCCGGCTTCAGAATGCGCGAAAACTCGGCCCGCGTTCGTTCCAAATCGAACCAGTGCATCGCCTGGGCCACGGTGATCAGCTCCGCCGACGCATCCTGCAACCCCGTCGCTTCGGCTTTGCCGACAACGCAGCGCAGCTTCGCGTACTTTGCCTCGAGCGCTGCACACGCCGCGCGCATCTCGTTGTTTGGCTCGACGGCAGTAACTGCGAATCCCGCGGCCAGGAAGATTTCCGTCAGCAGCCCGGTCCCGGCCGCGACATCCACCACAGTCGCGTCGTCACGCAGCCCGCATTCGGCCCGCAGCCACTCCACGACTTCCGGCGGATAGCCCGGGCGATAGCGCCGATAGCACTCCGCGCGGCCGCTGAATCGTTCTGTCGGATTTGCAATCACTCTGTATCCCTCGCATTGCCTCTGCCGCGAAGCGGCGTCTGGCCGGGCGCCTGGCACCTCTCGACAGCCATGGCCACGGAGTTGCCGCCGCCCAGACACAGCGCCGCCAGCCCGCGCTTCGCGCCGCGCCGGATCAGCTCGTGCATCATGGTCACCAGCACGCGCGCACCGCTGGCGCCGATCGCGTGGCCAATGGCCACCGATCCGCCGTTCACATTTGCCTTCTCCAGGGGAATGTCCAGCTCGCGCAGCACCGCAAGAGCCTGAGCCGCGAAGGCTTCGTTCACCTCGAAGAGATCGATGTCGCCGACCGACCATCCGGCCTTCTCCATCGCCCGGCGCGCGCCGATCACCGGCGCCATCATCACCCACTTCGGATCGATGCCGCTGGTTGCGTGCGCCACAATCCGCGCCATGGGCGCAAGTCCCAGTTCGCCTGCTTTCGCCTTGCCCATCACCACCACCGCAGCCGCTCCGTCGTTCACCCCCGGAGCATTGCCGGCGGTGACTGTGCCATCCTTTCTGAACGCCGGCTTCAGCGCGCGCAGCGCTTCCAGGCTCGCGTCTTCCCGGATCGACTCGTCCTTCCCGAAGAAATGCGGCGGCTGCCCCTTCTTCCTGGCCGGGATCTCCACGGGCACGACTTCGGCGGCGAACCAGCCTTCGCGCCACGCCCTGGCCGCGCGGCGGTGCGATTCCAGCGCAAAGGCATCCTGCTCCTCGCGCGTGATGCCGTATTTTTCCGCCACCAGCTCCGCGGTCTGGCCCATGTGAAAGTCGTTGTAAACGTCCCACAGCCCGTCATGCACCATGGAGTCCACCGCCAGCTGATTGCCCATGCGGAAGCCGGCGCGCGCCTGGGGCAGCAGATACGGTGCGTTGGTCATCGACTCCATGCCTCCGGCCACGACGATCTCCGCGTTGCCGGTCTGGACAGACTGCGCCGCCAGAGCGATGGCGCGCAACCCCGAGCCGCACACCATGTTCACCGTCACCGCGCTCACTTCCGGCGGCAGGCCCCCATAAATCGCCGCCTGGCGCGCCGGATTCTGCCCCAGCCCGGCCGATACGACGTTGCCCATGATGCACTCGTCCACCTGCTCCGGGCGCAAGTGCGCGCGCTTCACGGCTTCGCGCACCGCCGCCGCGCCCAGCTGTGTGGCGGAAACGCCGGACAGCGAACCCTGAAACTTCCCGACCGGCGTGCGCACGCCGGAAACGATTACGATTTCTTCCATAACTTTTCCCGCTTCACGATTCGATGCAAAACTCGCCCGGCAGAATCCAGAGGAAGATACCAGACTGCGAGGACCTCATGCACGCTTCGCTCCCGGATACCGCCGCTGCGTGGCGCAGCCGGCTCACCGCCGCGGTGGCCCCGTGGTGGCACACCGCCCTGCTGGTGCTGCTGCTCGTCAGCGTTTCGTTCCTGAATGGGCACCGCACGCGTCACGGCGGCTTTGCTGCTCATCACGCCCGGCTTTATGCAACCACCCTCGTCGCCGAGTGGGTCCTGTTCCTGCTCACGTGGTGGGGCCTGCGCATGAAGAGGATTCACCTCGCCGAAGTGCTGGGCTTCCGCCGCGGCCTGCGCGCCTGGGCCGAAGATCTGGGGGTCGCGCTGATCTTCTGGTTCGCCGCCGTGCTCATCCTGGCCGTCATCAGCCTCTCGCTGCGGCTTGCGCACTTCGCCTCGGCGCAGAAGGCCATAACCGCCCTGGCGCCGCGCAATGGCGCGGAACTTCTGCTGTGGGTTGCGCTCTGCCTGACCGCCGGCTTTTGCGAGGAGTTCGTCTTCCGCGGATATTTCCTGCGCCAGTTCTCCTCTCCCATCCATCGTGTGTGGCTCGGCGTGCTTTTTTCCTCGCTGCTGTTCGGCGTCAGCCACGGATACGAGGGCGCGGCAGGCATGATCGTCATCGTGGTTTATGGCGCGCTCTTCTGCGCGCTCGCGCTCGCGCGCAACAGTCTTCGTCCGGGCATGTTCGCGCATGCGTGGCACGATATCGTCACAGGAATCGCACTCGTTTTCCTCAGTCACGCCCACCTGCACTGATCGGATTCCCGCGAATACTCGCCGCGCGAGATTGTACGAATGAACTTCCGCCTGGAAAAAATTCATTTTTCTCTTGACACTGCGGGTGCGGAACTCTATACATTCGTTAACTGCAACATTTATGTTGCAGACATCGATGTTCGCATCGAAAAGGGAGAATAGAAACTATGGCAACGAAGAAGGCAGCAAAGAAACCGGCAAAAAAGGCAGCGAAGAAGGCCGGGAAGAAAAAGTAAGCCATCCACGGCAACACATTGGGGGGATGCGATGAGCATCCCCCCAATGCTTTTTGCAGGCAGTATTCATGCGGGCTCCCGCGAATTTCCATCCACACGTCATTCTTCGTTCTCCTCTGCTCCGGCCGCCCGCCCTTCCACCGCTGTACCCTTTATCCATGACACGCCGCCGCTGGATTGCCGATACCTGGGATGAAGCGACGGCCTCGCTGGTGGGCAGCCAGGCCGCGCATCTGATCCGCGTGCTGCGCGCGCAGCCGGGCATGGAATTCGATCTGGTCGCCGGCGGACGCGTCTTTCACAGCGTCATCGCCGGCCTCTCGGGCGACGAGGTTCGCTTCAATCTCATCGCCGAGGTCGAGGCCGATCCCGCGCTGCCCGTCACCCTCCTGATCTCTGTTTTCAAATTCGATCGCATGGAATGGGCCATCGAAAAGGCCGCTGAGCTGGGAGCCGAGGGCATCGTTCCCGTGATCGCGCGCCGCAGCGAGAAGCATCTGGCACAGGCTGCGGCCACCCGTGTGGAGCGATGGCGCCGCCTCGCGCTGGAAGCGTCGAAGCAGTCACGCCGCGCCGATGTGATGCGCGTCGCCGACCCGCTGCCGCTCAAGTCCGCGATTCGGCAGCAGGAGCAGGCGACGCGCCTGGTGCTGGCGGAGCAGGAGCGTTCGACGACCCTGCATCATGCGCTCAGCGAAGCTCTGGCGGCTGCCGGCGACGAGATGCCCGCCATCCGCGTCGCGTCCGGCCCCGAAGGCGGCTGGACGGCGGAGGAGGAGGCGATGCTGGACGCCGAGAGCTGGAGGGCTGTGAGCCTCGGCCCGCGCATCCTGCGCGCGGAAACCGCTGCCATTGCCGCGATGGCGGTGACGGCGGCCCTGCTCGAGTGATCCGACCTCAGTCTGCCGAATCTCTCTCCCCTTCGTTGCCGCTGGTCTCGTTCCCCAGCCACGACGGCTCGCCCGCGCAGCCGCTCACCAACTGCGTCATGGAGACCCCGGAGCTGTGCCCGCCCTTCACGAAGTCGTACACGCGCGCAGTCTGCACTGGGATCTCCTCATCCGCAGGACTGAACCAGAGAGAAGCGCCCGGCTTACTCGGTTTGCGATGCGTCGCTCCAGAAAGCGTGCGTGCGCGAGGAGATGCGATCCGGGAATTCGCGATAGATGGCATTCAGAGCGTGGAACAGCGCCTTCGACTCTGCCTCCAGACCCAGCAGCAGCGTCGAGCGCAGAACCCGCGTCAGACGAAGGTGGTTGTGGTTACCCGGCCGGAGCCAGTTCTGCGCGCGCTCGCGAAAGCTCCCGGCGCGCTCCACCGAGGCTCCACTCCAGCGCAGGCCGTAGAAGCGGAGCATCCGCTGAAATGCCTGACCCATCCGCTCCCGCATAGCCGGCGTGGCATGGAAGGCTTCGATGGTCTCGCGGTCGAGCATCGGCGCCGAGGGGTTTGCGCCGCTTCGCTCCGGCAGGGGAAAGAGCCACTGAATGAAGTCATGTACTGCTTCCAGTTCCTCGTCGTCCCACGTCAGAATCTCAGCCAGCGTACGGCCGCGGTCATCGCGCGCCCCGTCGCGGTAGAACGCGATCAGCGGGTTCCCGTCCTTCACACCTCAGAGGCTGTCCCGTCCTCTGCGCCCGGCCCCACCCTATAGAATCGACCCATCACAATGGCACCTCCCACGACTCCCCGATGGCGGCGGGCACTTGCAATTCTACGGCCATCGCACCGGCATTCGGCGTTCACGGCGACACTCCTGCTCATGACCTCCGCCATGACCTCCAAGGTGATCGGCCTCGTCCGAGTGAAGTACACGGCGTGGCTGCTGGGATCCGGCGGAGCGGCAGACGCGTTCAATGCGGCGTTTCAGCTCCCCGATATGATCTCGTACTTCCTGGTCGGCGGGGCAGGTTCGATTGTGTTCATCTCGATGCTCAGCCGCTACCGCGAAGAAGGCCGCGACGCGGAAGGCGAGCGCGCGCTGTCCGTCATCCTGACTACCATGATTCTGGTTCTGGGGACGGCAATCGTTGCCGGAGAATTCCTGGCTCCGCAGTACGTCCGGCTGCTGCTGCATGGATTCGAGACCCATCCCGCAAAGGCCGCTTTGTGCGTGCATCTGACGCGGATCCTGCTGCCTGCACAGCTTTGTTTCTTCGCGAGCGGCGTCTTCGCGGCCTTTCTTCTGGTGCGGAAGCATTTTTCCGTCCAGGCCGTAACACCGCTGGTGTACAACCTGGGAACGATTCTGGGCGGCGTGTTTCTGGCCAGGGAGCTCGGTGTCTCGTCTCTGGCGATCGGCACCGTAGCCGGAGCGCTCTGCGGACCGCTTCTGCTCAATGCCGTCGGCGCGTATCGCGCGGGCATGCACTACCGTCCTGCTCTGGACTGGTCGAATCCCGGCCTGCATGAATGGGTGCGGATGTCGATCCCGCTCATGCTGGGAGTCTCCCTGGTGAGCGCCGATAACTGGATCATCAACTTCTTTGCCTCGCATGTGGGCGGCGCTATCACCCTGCTGACCTATGCCAAGCAGATCTTCTCTGCACCGGTGGCGCTGGGCCAGGCTGCGGGCGCCGCAGGTTTGCCTTTTCTGGCCGGACTATTCAGCAGGCAGGATCGTGGACTCTTTGCGCGAGCGGTCAACTCATCCGTTTCCCGGATTTTGGCATTCTCATTCCTGCTCTCCGCGTTCATGATCGCCATGGGGTTGCCGCTGGTGGACGTGATCTTTCGCGGAGGGAAATTCCATCACGCAGATACAGAGATGATGGGCGTTTACTTCGCCATTTTTTCCATTTCACTGTGCCTGTGGTCGGCACAGGCGATTTACGCACGCGCTTTCTACGCCGCCGGGAATACAGTAACCCCGATGGTGGCCGGCACGATGGTGACAGCGATTTCGATTCCGGCTTATTGGGCGCTCTCGCGAGGTATGGGGCCGGCCGGCCTGGCGGTCGCCTCCGATATCGGCATTCTTCTGCAAACGTCGGTGCTGGCTGTCCTGCTGCATCGCCGCCGCATGGTTTCGCTCGCGGGTCTGGAGTACGCGGAGCTGGCCCGCGCGCTGCTGGCCGCGCTGGTTTCCTTCGCGGCTCTCGTCGCCCTCCGCACCATGGTCCACACCACCAGCCGCCTGCACGAGCTGGCTTTGCTCGCCGGCGCCGCCGTCGTTTGGTTCGCGGTCTCCATGCTGGTTCTGCGGCTCAGCGGATCATCGCTGCCCGGACAGCTCATGGAACGGCTGGGCAAACAGGCCTGAGAGGCCGGGCGGCCGGGGCCGTTGTCCTTCATCAGGAGGCAAAAGCTCCCGCCGGCGGCATCCAGCCCCGGGCCTGGGGATGACACCTGTCGGGAGCTTCTCTTCTGTTCGCGAAAACCTACACCTGCACCGGGACCGGCCGCTCGGCCGCCGAATTCGCTGACTTCGCCTCGCTCGTCTTCTCGTTCGAGCCCGGCTTCCGGATGTCGATGCCGCCCTTGAAGAACGCGCCGTCCTCGATGGAAATGCGCTGCGCCGCCACGTCTCCGGTCAGCGAGCCTTCGCTGCGGATGTCCACGCGATCGCTGGCGTTGACATTGCCGCGTACTTTGCCGAGCACCACGACCTCGCGAGCGGAAATGTTCGCCGAAACCTGGCCGTTGCGCCCCACCGTCACGCGGTTGCCGGGAAGGCTGATCGAGCCTTCCACCTTGCCGTCGATGTACAGAGACTCTGATCCGGTAACCTCGCCTTTGATCACCAGGCTCTTGCCGATGGTGGCCTGTTCACCGCTGGCACTTGGCGCAGCGGTAGCCGGGGTTGGGCGAGGAGTCGCTTCAAAACTCGGGGTTGGCGGCACGCTCGGGCGCTGAGGTTCCGGACCCTGCGGCGCGGTGCCGCTTCCGGTCTGATTGGGTTTCCACATAGCTGCAATACCTTCCTTCTTCGAAGTGTTATGAAATGACCGTCCTGGCCCGCTACGCTTCCCGGACTCCAGGCGCAATCCTGCAACGCCGACCCTCGCCCCTCGGGAGTCTCTTGCCCTCCACGCCAAATGCCGCCGTTACCTGCATCTTAAACATCTTCCGCGAAAATGACACCCCCCTTTATCCCCAGCCGGTTACGCCGGCGCGGCGCTTCGCTTCCGGAGAAGATGAAGCGCCTCAAGTACCATCGATTCAGTATGGACGACCGCGAACTGCTGCGCCACATTGAGCGCCTGCCCGGCGGCAGGGCCGGATACAGGCAGCTTGTCCGCGAACTGGGCCTCGGCGGCGGCCAGCAGCGGCGCCTTCTCCGCGAACAGCTTGGCCGGATGACGGGCCGGCGGCAGCTCAGGCAACTGGACGGGGAGCATTGGGCGCTGCCGCGAACCGACGCATCTGCAAGCGGAGCCCACCCCGGCGGAAAAGGCCCCGAGAAACGCTCTGAAACCCGCCATGCTGAAAACCTCGTGGCTGGGCGGCTCGATCTGCACCGCGACGGCTACGGCTTCGTCCGGCCCAATCCGCGTGCTCCCGGCGCTCCCGCTCCCGCCGACGGAGACATCTTTGTTCCCGCCCGCGAAATCGGCGGCGCCATGCAGGGCGATCAGGTTCTGGTCGAACTTGCTCCGCCGCGCTTCGATCGCGGCGATTCTCGCCGGTCGGGCCGCGTGCTGCGGATTCTCACCCGCCGCAATCCGACGGTCGTCGGGATATTTCACTATTCCCGCCGCGACGCGGAACACGGCGGAAACCTCGTCGTTCCCTTCGACGAGCGGATGACGCAGCCCGTCGTCATCCCTCTCGGCCAGGAACTGCCCCGGGCCGGGAACGCGCCGACGCCGCATCGCGTTCTGGGAGTTGAGGCTCAGGCTGCCGCGCGACATCAGAACCTCGAAGACCTGGTCGTCGACGTGGAAATCACGGACTGGCCCACGCCGACGCGCGCCGCTCGCGGCCGTGTGCTGGAAGTCCTGGGCGCGGAAGACGATTTCGGCGTCGATGTCGAGATGGTCATCCGTAAGCACCATCTGCCGCGCGTCTTTCCGGAAGCCGTTCTCGCCGAAGCTCGCCGTGCAGCGCATCTCGACCCAGCCCTCGTGGCCGCACGCCGGGATTTTCGCAATCTTCCCATCGTGACCATCGATGGCGAAACCGCTCGCGATTTCGACGACGCTGTGCTGGTACGGCACGGCGAAGACGGCGTCTGGGAACTACAGGTGCACATTGCAGATGTCGCGCAGTATGTCCGGCCTGACTCCGCGCTGGATCTGGAGGCGCGCCTGCGCGGCACTTCGGTATATTTTCCCGACCGCGCGATCCCCATGCTGCCGCAGGAGCTTTCGACGGACCTGTGCAGCCTGCGTCCCGGTGAGGACCGTCTGGTGCTCTCGTGCCTGATGCGCCTCGATCCACAGGGAGAAATTCTGGATTACGAGGTCTGCGAGAGTGTGATTCGCTCCGCCCGCCGCATGACCTACACCCAGGTCCACGCCATCCTGGAGGACGATCGATCCCTGCGCGCCGAGTTCGCTCCCCTGGTGCCCGAATTCGAGCGCATGCTCGATCTGGCGCGGATCCTCAACCGCAAGCGCGAGCGGCGCGGCTCCATTGACTTCGACTTGCCGGAGCCGCTGATCGAGTTCGACGAATTCGGCGCCATGAAGTCGGTCACCCGCGCCGAGCGCAACTGGGCGCACCGCCTGATCGAAGAGTTCATGCTCTCGGCCAATGAGTGCGTCGCCTCATGGCTGCAGAACCTGGGCGTCCCATCTCTCTACCGCATCCACGAGAAGCCCGAACCCCGCCGCGTGGTCGAATTCGAAGAGATTGCCGCCGCCTTCGGCTACTCCCTTGGCATTGGCAGCCTGCCCGTTCGCAGCTTCACCATGCGCAGCGAGCGCCGCGAACAGCGTAACCTCCGGCGCGAACAGCACCACGGCGGCAGCAGCGCCCCTCGCAGCTACGAGGTGCCGGAAGACATTCCGGTAACGCCCCGCATGTATCAGCAGCTTACGGAGAAAATTGCCGGCAAGCCCGAGGAGCGGATTCTTTCGTACCTGATGCTGCGCTCGCTGCGCCAGGCTCGCTACAGTGAGAAAAACGAGGGCCACTTCGCTCTCGCTGCCTCATGCTATACGCATTTCACCTCGCCCATCCGCCGCTACCCGGACCTCATCGTCCATCGCATCGCGAAGGCGTTGCTGCAGGCGGGGGTGAGCGGCCACGGCTTCCTCGCATCGGGCGAGCCTGACTCCGCCAAACAGCGACGGCAGGCTCAAGCACCTCATGAAGGCGCGAAGCGCGAACCTCTGGACGAGCAGTCCCTGGCTGCCATTGCCCGGGAATCCAGCGAAAACGAGCGCCGCGCTGCCGATGCCGAACGCGAACTCGTGGAGTGGAAAAAAATCAAATTCATGCGCGACCGCGTCGGGGAAGCCTTTCGCGGCATGATCCTCAACGCCACCAGGTACGGGCTCTTCGTCGAGCTCGACGACCTGTTTGTCGAGGGCCTGGTGCCGATCCACACGCTCGGCCTCTTCGACAACGATCGCTACACGTATCGCGAGAACACGCGGCAGATTGTCGGCGAACGCTCGGGTCGCAGGTTTTCCGTTGGTGCGCGCGTCCAGGTTGTGCTGGATCGTGTGGACGCCGTCGAGAAGCGCCTGCAGTTCTCCATTCCGGACGTAGAGGAAGCGGCGCCGGCAAAGAAGCCAGGTCCGTCTGCGCAAAGGAAGAACAGGAAATCCCAGGATGCGCGAGCCCGGGCCGGTAACGCACCAGCCACGTCACATCCACCGGGCAGGAACAAAACGCCGGCGTTCAGGCCGCCACAACCCAGCCAGCCTCGGAAAAGCAAAAAGAAGAAGCGCGGTTGAATCTCCTCAGCCACGCCGAAAGACGACCTTCCCCTCGCTCACCGTCAGGCGCACGCGGCCCTGCAGTTCCCACCCGTCGAATGGTGTGTTCTTTGACCTGGATCTCGACTCCGCGGCGCGAAAAACCCATTTCTCGGCCGGATCGAAGACGACTACGTCGCCGGCCGACCCGGGTGCGAGTGTTCCTCGCTTCAGCCCCAGCGCCTCCGCAGGACGACTGCTCAGCAGCGCCAGAACGCCGGCCAGCGGCATCCTGTGGCGGATGTGAAGAATCGAAATTGCCAGCCCCAGCGCGGTTTCCAGCCCCGTGATCCCATTGGGCGAGCGATCAAACTCCTGCTCCTTCTCGTGCGCGGCATGCGGCGCGTGGTCCGTCGCGATGGCATCCACCGTCCCATCAAGGAGCCCCTCGATCATCGCCGCACGATCGCTCTCCGCGCGCAGAGGCGGATTCATCTTCGCGTTCGTGTCGTAGAGCGCCACGCGCTCTTCACTGAGAGCAAAGTGGTGCGGCGTGACTTCGCAGGTCACGCGCAGCCCGGCTCGCCTCGCCGCACGCACCGCATCCAGCGCCTTCCCTGCAGAAAGATGCGCCACATGCAGATGCCCGCGCTTCACCTGTTTCAGCAGGTCCAGATCGCGTTCCACCAGGCTCGACTCGGCCTCGACGCTCATGCCGCGCAAACCCAGCCGAAACGCCAGCGCTCCCGCGTTCATCGAGCAGCCGCCGGTCAGCCTCGTGTCTTCCGCATGCTGGATCACTGGCAGATCCAGCACTGCCGCGGCCCGCAGCGTCTCCAGCATGATGCCATCGTCCAGGATCGGCTTGCCGTCGTCCGTGACGGCTACCACACCAGCGTCTTTCAGAGCCGCGTAATCCGTCAGCGCCTCGCCCAGGGAGCCGCGCGTCGCCGCTCCGACGGGGAATACCCGCGCTGACGCGCCTCGCTCCGGCGACTGCATCCAGCGCGTTATCTCCGGTGTGTCGTTGACAGGAACCGTATTGGGCATGGCGCATACGCTGGAGAATCCGCCCGCCGCCGCTGCTGCCGTTCCCGTCGCGATTGTTTCCTTGTAAGCCTGGCCGGGCTCGCGCAGATGCACGTGAATATCCACCAGCCCCGGAGCGACCAACAGCCCTTTGGCGTCGAATACCTCCGCATCCGCGGCGCGAATCTGCCCCGGACCGTCGATCGCTGCAATTTTTCCCTCGCGCAGCAGCAGGTCGCGCTTCGTGTCCAGCCCGCTGGCCGGATCTACCACACGGGCGCCGCGAATCAGGAGCGGTCTCATCGCCGCCCGCCTTTCAGCGCGCGCGCCACCAGGGCCATGCGGATGGGCACACCGTTGGCCACCTGCGCCGCAATGGCCGACTGCGGCCCATCCGCGACTTCGCTCGTGATCTCCATACCGCGAATGATCGGTCCAGGATGCAGGATTGGCGCCTTCGGCGCGCAGGCAGCGATCCGCTCTGCGTTCGCCTGATAGCGCCTGCGGTATTCGTCGAGGTCAACCTTCAGACCGGCCAGCCGCTCAGCCTGGATGCGCAGCACCATCACAATTTGCGACTGCCGCAGCGCAGTCTCGAAGTCTCGTTCGATGGCAATTCCCGGACCCATTGCCGCCGCGGGTTCCGGCAGCAATTCCTCGGGCCCGCAGAAGATCACCTTTGCGCCCAGCTTCGGCAACAGCAGGGCATTCGAGCGTGCCACGCGGCTGTGGAGCACGTCGCCGCAAATGGTCAGCGTGAAGCCGCGCAGGCACTTCTCGCTCACCGCCGCCGCGCGAATCCCGCGCAACTGCAGGATCGTTCGCAGATCCAGCAGCGCCTGCGAGGGATGCTCCGCCATGCCATCGCCGGCGTTCAGGACCGGCAGACCCGTGGCCTGCGCCAGCAGACAGGGCGCGCCCGCAAACGGGCTGCGCAGGATGATGCACTCCGCGCCCAGAGCCTTCAGCGTGATGCCGGTGTCTTTGAGCGACTCGCCCTTTTCGATGCTGGATGACAGCGAACTCACCAGAGTCGTATCCGCACCCAGAGCCTTCGCGGCCAGTTCGAACGACGTGCGCGTCCTCGTGCTCGACTCGTAAAACAGCAGCGCCACGCGCCGCTTGGCCAGCCGCTTCGCCCTGCGCAGCGGATCTTCGCGCTCCAGCGCGTCGGCGGCGACCAAAATCCGCCGAACCTCCGGGACGGGGAAGTCCGCTGCCGAGATCGCCGACCCCGAATGAATAGGTTTCCGGAAAAGGGAAGGGGTCGAGGTTTCTTGCATCTTGCGGGATGGACCCCTGATCTTCACCATCTCCTTTGAATCACATCCCCGCCCGCTGCGTAGGGCTTAAATCCGCTCTACCAGCAGAACCTGCTCGTCGTTATCCACTTCGCGCAGTTTCACTTCAATGATTTCCCGCTGCGAGGTCGGCACCGAGCGACCGACAAACGTTGCTTCAATGGGCAGCTCGCGGTGTCCGCGGTCGATGAGCACCAGCAACTGGACGCGCCGCGGGCGGCCGTGATCGAAGAGCGCATCCAGCGCCGCGCGAATGGTCCGACCTGTATACAGCACGTCGTCAATCAGGATCACGTCGCGCCCGTTGACGTCGAATCCCAGCGAACTCGGCGCCACCACCGGGCGTATGTCGCGCGTCGACAGATCGTCCCGGTAAAAGCTGATGTCCAGCACGCCGGTATCTACCGGATGCTTCTCGATTCCGCCGATGAGAGCCGCCAGCCGCTCCGCGATGGGCACGCCGCGCCGCCTGATCCCCACCAGCCCCAGCGTCTCCGCTCCGTTGTTCTTCTCAATGATCTGATGGGCGAGCCGGACCAGCGTCCGTTCGATCTCCGAGGCGGACATGATCCGCCCCTTCTCCCGCAGTTTTGGTGTGGCGGCAGTTTGCAGCTCAGACATAAGGCTAAAGGCGATGATACGAGGCCGCGACCAGCGCCGCAAGAGCCTCGACAAGCGAATCCGGCTGCCGCTTCACAAGCTCCGCTGTGTCCGCGCGCGCGTTGACTGCAGCCACCCCGCGAAGGAGCCGCCGACGGCGGCGAACAGCACCATCCCCAGCGACATCACCACCGTCGTCAGCAGTTGCATCGCCACATGTCCGTCCGGGGACTGGAAAAACGCGGTCAGCGTTTTGATCGCGTGCATCACTTCTTCGGGTTGCGGACCCTGCTGTGCACTGGCCTTCATCCAGTAGTCCGCGTCCATCTGAGCCGCCTGCTGGAAGATCTGATCGATCGCCTTGCCGTCATGCAGCAGATAGCGCAGCACCACCAATCTCGTTGCATAAGTGGCAGCGGCGATCGCCGCCGATGCCATGCCCAGAATCGAACCCACCCGCCAGCCAATACGCCCATCGGTGAGTCCCGTGCTGCGGCGACGGTACAAAGCAATCGCGGCAAAGCCCCCCACCAGCACAAACAGGGAGTACATGCCGGTCAACGCCGAGAGCAGCCCTACCGGAATCGCCACCACCAGCGCCGAAGTGATCGCGGTCCGCCACTCCACGCGGTGCGCGTCGCTCGGGGACCGCATGGCCGGCTGCGCCGGAGCCCCCGGGTCGCCTGTCTCCACCACAAGCTGCGGCGCGCCGCAATGCGGGCAAAACACCTCGCCTTCCTGCATGGCATTGCCGCAGCGATGGCACAGCGATTCCATGAATTGACCCTATCGTATGCAGAGGTCGGGTGCAACGCGGGAGTCAGGAATGCGGCGCAAACGCGGCACACGCGCGTCAATCGCTGTTGCCGGAGTCTCCCTTCGTACCGGCTGGCAGTTCCAGATCCACCAGAGAAAAGCGCGTTCCCTGACCGCTGCTCTTCAGCACAAAGATGTGCTGGTGATGCTTCGACCCGGCGCGGAGGGTAAAGTCATTCTCATCGTCGACGTTGACGCCATTCACCTGGACGTGAGAGGTTCCGCTTTCGCTGCAGGTCAGCCCTTCACCGGTGACTGTCGGAGTGCCTACCGCCTGATTGCCCTGGCAGGAGAGCACGTCGCCGAACCGTCCCATCGCCTTCTTATAGAAGGCGATTACCCTGCTCTGCGCATCCGATGTCTCATACGTCACCACTTCCACGCGCATTTGCCATTCCCCAAAACCCATTCGAACGTCCGCCGACTTGTCACCCCCGTTATCCTGAGCCGCCTGTGCGCCCGGATACACAGGCAAACCAAGGTCTGCCGCCGTTGTCTGGTCAGAGCGAACCTGCAGCCCACCCAGCGGCGTCTCGATCCGGACGTTCTTGTCCTCGCCGTTGTTTCCTTTATCCACCTGAACGTGGCACCCGACTGCGGCCAGCATTGTTCCCAGAATCGCGATTCCCAGCAGCGCGCGTACTCTCATCCCCGTCACCCTTCAGGAGAACCTTACGCCAACGAAGGGAGATTGGTTCCACCACAGACTCCCGCCCTGTAGCTGGACAGGAACAAAGGACAGACGGTACCAGACGGACAGGAAGCGGCTGAATCTCTGAGGGGACGGGTGGTAAACTTGCAGGAGTCGGGACGTGGCTCAGCCTGGTAGAGCACTCGCTTGGGGTGCGAGGGGTCGGCAGTTCAAATCTGCCCGTCCCGACCATTTAATTTCAACAATTTAAAGAATCCGGTTCTCCAGCGCTGATACGGATCGTGGGGGATTTTGTGGGAACCCCTGGGTATATCTGCCAGCACGGGGTCGCCGAGCGCTACGGCGCAGCTTGACCGTTGAGCGAATCGAGCAGCTCGACCGCCTGCCTTTTCGCCTGATCGCGAATCCGACTGCAGTGTTCCAGCAAATTCCGGCTGAGGCGGCCGCTCAGTGCCCTGATAGGGGCATCTGAGGTCTGCGTCTCGGCAAGCATGGTAATCACTTGGGTGACGCCATTCGTGAATACGCCGCCCGATACCTGCCTGCTTCTGCGCAGTGCGCCATGCTGTCTTCCACGATCCCAGGGGCTTCGGGTGGTCAGCCGCGTAGCTCGTCATTACGCCGCGCCCCCCGGCACCCTCGCCTTTGAACTTCAGGCGCTCCGAGGGAAAGATGAAGTCACTGGGTTTTGCATCGGGCCACCGTGAACGCAGTTGCCGGAAGGCGCCCGGCGCGGATCTGTTCAGGGGGATCACCTGCGCCCCGTCGACCAGATGATCGCCGAGCTGCGATCTCAGGGCGCTCTGGTGGATCACAACCCCAGGAGCGGCGCGCTTACCATCAATCAGGAGTTTGCTGCCGCGCTCGTTATCGCCCGATGCCGCACCAGGGCCAACGGACGATACAGCCGGCTGATCCGCCGCGAACAGGCCACGCAGTGCAACCTGACCATTGCCGCCCGAGTGACACCAGACAACCGCGACATTCTCGACTACCACCTGCTGCCCCGCGGGGACGAGCTGCGCGCGAACATTCGCCCTGCCCGCGAGAACTCAATCGTGCTCGACGTGCATCGGTTTGAGAGCCTGAATTATCTCTGCAAAATCAGCCGAAAAGTACGGATCGGAGATGCTGCATGAAGTGCAAAGTGCTCCACGACATTGCCATCTCCGAGATTCGCATCGTCAATCCCGCACGGGAAACGAACTGCGATTTCAAACGATCGCAGGCAGCATCGAAGCGTCAGGGCTGAAAAAAAGCCGATTACGGTCACCAAACGGCCGATGGCGGAAGACGGAACGCAACACGACCTCGTTTGCGGCCAGGGCAGGATTGAGGCGTTTCCTGCGCTGAATCAACCGGCAATTCCTGCCAGTGTCATCAATGCGTCCTGTGAGGATCAGTACCTGATGAGCCTCGTCGAGAACATTGCCCGGCAGCCGCCGACGCGCAAAGACCTGTTCTGAGAAGCAGTTTCGCTGAAACAGCGCGGCTATGCGGCGAAAGAGATTGCGGCGAAGCTCGAATGGAAAGCTCGTTCAGGAGGGATGCTGGTAGCTGATCCGGAAAAGCCAGATCGCAGGCAGTTTCCGCAGTCTCGGTGAAGTTGTTGAAAAGCGCGGTGCAGAGCCCCTGATGACCGATCAGGCGTCCGCGGCGCGTGCGGAGAAAGCCGAAACGGAAGGGAGAGCGGGATTCGGCTTCGGCAAGGAAGTCGGGCGTGAAGAACTCATGCGCCCAGGCCACGGCCATGAGGATGAGCGAGCGCCAGCTCATTCGGAGCAGATTCTTCAGCACCGGGGAGCCATGGGGGAGGCTGTCCATGCGGGAGGCGACGACATCGCTGAAATGCAGAAGCTGGATTACCAGCGAGTCGAGCGGCTGGCCGAGTGAGACGGCGCGGGTGAAGAGGGTGGCTGCGTTGCGCTCGATATCTTCGCGTACATCCTGCAGATCGTCACCTAACTGGAGCAAGACACCCCAGATAAAGGCAAAGTGGCCTTCTTCCCGAGTCAGCGAGCCGTGCGCGAGACAGGCATCAGCGAGGACGGAGCTGCCCCCTTTGGCGCAACTGATCCGGAGCAGACGGTCGGGATCCACGTGGGCAGCGGCGCCGAGCTGCGCGAGGCTGTCTTCCTGGGCGCGATGGATGGCCAGCAGTGATTCGAAGACGCACGGATAAAGAAGCCGCGGATACTGCTGTTCAATGAGAGCAACCAGCGCCCACACGGCGTGTTCGTGAGCTTTTTGCGCAGTGAGTTCCTCGCCGCGAAGGCGACTGCGGAAACGCCGACTGAAGCAGAGCTTGTCGGACTGAGGGAGGTCGGATCGATCGAGGTAGTTATCGCTGTAGGGATAGAGAAGACTATAGCTCAGGATGGCGGGGGTGAGGCCGATTCGATCGCCAAGCAGGGGCTGGAGACCGCAGGCGGTCCAGGCGTTGCGGCAAGCCTGAGTGATGTCCTCCATGGTGAGGTTCGGGTCGAAGTGACGAGCCCAGCGTGCGAGAGCAGCGCCGACGGGAAGGAAATCGCGGGTGAGGAGATCGGTTGCCGCGGGATCGAGATCGAGCGCGGAGGTGGAGAAACCAGCGAAAGCAGCGATAACGCGCTGCTGGCTGGTGAGACGATCGCGGGCGGTGCGGGGCGCGTGCCAGGCTTCGCGCTCGACGGAGCGGAGGGCATCGTCGTAGGCGTTTTCGCTTCGGCGCTGTTCCTGCAGCGTGTAGCGACGGCCGGGCCGCGGAGGTTGCTTCAAGGAGGCATGCCAGAGTCTGACGGTCTCGGTGACCCGGGACTCAAAACACGACCAGTTGAATGACTGCGGCATGCTGATGAAGATACGCGCATGAGCGACAGACAGTTCCCGGAGGCGATACCTCCAGTGGGCCAAAGTACTGGCATACCGATTTTCCACGAACAGCAGGAGGTCCGCCGCACCTTTCGCCTGTTAAGCTGGACTGCAACTGTACCTTTGCGGTGACGAAAGATGGCCCCGGTAACGCTGTTTCGCCCCGTTGGAGAAGCAGAACTTGCCTTGATCCGGGATAGTGGATGGAGACAGTTTCCTCCTCGATTGCCCGATCAACCGATCTTCTACCCGGTGCTGGACGAACAATACGCAATCCGGATCGCACGCGACTGGAACACCCGTGACGGTGGCACCGGCTACGTTCTGCGGTTCGCGGTAGACGGCGAATATCTGTCTCGCTATCCGGTGCAGACCGTTGGCTCTCGGATGCACCGTGAGTACTGGATTCCTGCCGAGGAACTGGCGCAGTTCAATGAGCACATCGTTCCGCCCATCGAAGTGATCGGGGCTTTCAAGGCGAGCGGGGACGATGAACGACAGGGGAACCAGGGGCCGCAAAGTTCCGCGTCGCCGGCCAACCGCGAAGAACGCGACTCGTGATGCCCTGCGGATGCTGAACAGCAGGTAAACTTAACCGCAGATTGAGGTGAGCAGGTGACGATTGATCTGCACGGATACCACCCAGCCCAGATCGTTCGTAACGGCGTACTCGGAAGGATCATTCAACAGTCCTGGGAGATGGGAGAGTCGGACCTCCACCTCATACACGGGCACGGGCGCAATCGAGGGATCACCCCTGGATTCGTCAACACGAACACCGGCTACTTCGGGCTACAGATTCGCCATGCACTGCGACACGACCGGAACTTTAGAAAATGGATTTATCCTACGACCCTTAGCTGTGCGGACATGGGAGTCACGAGCGTCAGACTGAAACCGAATCGAACCCCTTCCCGCATTGTTTTTGATTCGGATTTGATCCCGGATGCTGTCGTAAGGAGCGACCGCCGATAGCCGTGGACCCGACAGGTTGGCCTGAAGGGACGAAATTGCCGGGTTGCGGCCAATACGACCGGGTGGTGTGTGCAGAATCCGCTGCATGGGATTCATTGCCTTCGGTCTTCATAACACCTGGGGCTTCCGAGATGACAATTGCTAAGGTCCGGATGAACAGACAAGGAAGGAAAAGTCTCTTCGTTGTTACCGATCATCCTCCTGTGTTCAGTAGCGTCGGCCCCGGGGCAAGTATGGACCAGGGCATTATCCGATAAACCAGAATCCGAAGGATTACACGATCAGAGTCCATATCTCCGCGACTCATTTTCGGCCGTGCTCTGCGGCTGGTCCTGAGTTTGCGACGGACTGCGCAAGCGGAGTCCATGTGGATGCCATCCTGAACGGGAAGAAGATCGAATTGTCCGGTGACGTCGACGAACATCAATTGCTCCTGATTGCGCCGGGCGACTACCGGGCTATGCTGTCCGGGAAATCCCATTTCAGCGACAGAGATGTTCTTTTCCAGCGGTATTAATTGCTGCTTCCGGACAGGACTGCATGGCCTTGTGAGATTACCGGCCTCTCCGCATGATACGGCCCGGCAATCCGATCGGCCACAGATCGCATCGCTGATTCTGGATGTAAAACCAGCGATACGGAGACAACGGTTTCCAGAGACGGAGGCGGGTCGCCCGGGTGCCGTTGTGTCCTGAGTCCCCTGATTACTCGCCTGAGAATTCGCGGCAAGATGGAGGACCGCATAAGCCTCTGATTCTATGAGCAGTCAGCACATCATCCGTGGAAATCACCTGGCTGCGATTGGGTGTGACTTTAGAATTCTGGTAATAGTCTCAGCGGTTATCGCGGTTCAGGCGGCGATTACTGTGAGACCATGGCAAGTCCGGCGACGTCATGTTACGTTGTGCCCATCCCCGGAAAGATCGGGATGGATGCACGGTTCCACATCCTGATCGGCTCCGACAGTTCGGCCGCACACCCAACAGTTCGACTAAGCGTGCGCCGAGCCGAGAAGGAGAAATACGATGATTGCTGCCTGCCTTGAATTGTTATTTGGATGCATTCACCGCAACCAAACCCGTCCATTCACGCTGAACAAGACCTGCTATACGGTGTGCCTGGACTGTGGCCGCGAGTTGCCGTATTCCTGGGCGGCAATGCGTCCGCTGAAGCGCTCTGAATGCGCGAAGAGCCGTTATCACGCCTGCGAAGAAGTGAGCGCGGCTGCATGATTTGGGGCACGAGCTCGAAAACCGGGGTCCTTTCTCGATCGCCGGGAAATCAGGATTTTGCACGCCTGCCAGGTCCCGTTGCCCGGCACTGGTGCTCGTAAGGGAATGCCGACCATCCACCAATGACGATCCTGAGTCTGCGAGAAGTAACAGGAGGTGACCGTTTGCAGTGGCCAAAATGGCGGCATGAAGATTGCGAGTACCCAACTCGTGCTGGGATTCTCGCCGGCAATGGCTGCGTCGTCCTCGCCACGGCGTACTCGGCACCGGCGCCCACCCATGACCAGCGACCTCGCGGGGATCGACGTCCGGGCGCGTGATATCTCCTTCTTTATCGACTGCGCCGATGGCCTCAAGGACACCGGTCCCTCGCAGCAACCATTTCATAAATCGAGTCGAAGAACCCGTGCTCAGTACCAGCCTCTAAGTATGTCCCAGGCCCTCACCGCAACAGGTAAAACTCCCGCGCCAACTCGGTGAACTCCCGCACCTGCGCCTTCTCCCAGACTGGATCGCGCCCCAGCTCCCGCGCTATCACCGCCGTGACGGCGGTCGCGCAGCGCACGGCGGCCTCGGCGCCCAGCAGCAGCGCGCGCGTTCTGCGCGCGAGCACATCTTCCACCGTCCGCGCCATCTCCGACCGCACCGCATACACCACCTGAGCCCAGCTATACGGCAGCGCCCCGTCGATTCTCCCCGCCAGACCTGCCTCCGCCGCGATCAGCGCCTCTACCTCGGCCTCATCGCTGCCATACTCTCCGGTCCCCTCGGCGGCCCCATGAATCTTCAGTGTGCGCGTCACACACGGAGCGGCCTCCAGGAACCCATGCCGGATCGCAAAATTCAGCGTGTCTTCGGCCATGCGCCGATAGGTCGTCCACTTGCCCCCGGCGATCGTTATAAGCCCCGCGGCTGAGCATGAGAGATGGTGCTCGCGCGACAGCTGCGATGTCTTCGCCGCCTTCCCGCTCACCAACGGCCGCAGCCCGGAAAAAACAGAAAGGATGTCGCTTTTCCCGATCGGCCTCTCCAGATACGGCCTGATCTGCTCCAGCAGGTAGTGGATTTCCTCCTCGCTGTGCCCCGGCTCCATGGCCGGTGACGGCGCGGCTGCGTCCGTCGTCCCGATCAGCACGCGCCCCTGCCACGGGATCGCGAAGATCACCCGTCCATCTCGCGTCTTCGGCACGATGAACGCGGTTTCGCCCCCCAGCGCGCCTGGCCCCACCACGATGTGCGTCCCGCGGCTCAGCGCCAGCAGCGGCGTGGCTCCGGGATCGTCCAGCTTCCTCAGCTCGTCGCTGAAGATTCCGGTCGCGTTGATCGTCGCCCTGGCCCGCACCGTCGCCGTCGCGCCGCTCTCCGCATCGCGCACCACCGCGCCGCGCACACGCCCACCTTCGTGGATCAGCCGCTCACAACGCACGTAATTCATCGCCGTCGCGCCGTGGTCCAGCGCTGTCCTGGCCAGCGCCAGCGCCAGCCGCGCGTCGTTGAACTGTGCGTCGTAGTAGACCACGCCGCCCTTCAGCCCCGTTCGCGCGATCCCCGGCACCTGCTCCGCCACCGCCGCGCCCATCACCCGCATCGGCCCGAGGCTCGCCCGGCCCGCCAGCAGGTTGTAGACGAGCAGCCCCGCGCCGTAATACGGCAGCTCCCACCGCCGGTACACCGGGACCACGAACGCCTGCCGCCGCACCAGGTGCGGCGCCGCCCGCAGCAGGATCGACCGCTCCTCCAGCGCTTCCCGCACCAGGTGGATCTGCCCGCTTTCGAGATAGCGCACTCCGCCGTGTACCAGCTTGGTCGCGCGGCTTGAGGTCGCCTGCGCGAAGTCCCCCGCCTCGACCAGCGCCGTGCGGTAGCCGCGCGTCGCCGCATCGACAGCGACGCCCAGCCCCGTCGCGCCCCCTCCGATCACCAGCACGTCGAAGTTTCGGTCCAGCGAAGACCAGAGCGAGCTGCGATCCGGCATCGTCTGCATGCGGGGCCGGCTCAGCTCGCCTGCCTGGATTTCCGTGCCCGGTTCCGCGCCGGCAGGAACGGATGGATCAGCGTCTGGTACGCCGCGCCGCCCGCCGCTCCGCCAATCAGCGGACCCACAATCGGCACCCACCAGTAGTTCTGCGGCGACGGAAAGGCCGCAATCCCCCAACCGGTGAGGAAGCAGAAGACCCGCGGCCCCAGGTCGCGCGCCGGATTGATGGCCCACGCCTCGAGGTACCCCATCGAAGCTCCGATCAGCGCCACCAGAAATCCGATGATGAGCGCCCCGAAGTTCGCCCCCGGAGCCATCTCGTTGTACTGCTCGGTGATGGCGAAGATGCCGAAGACCAGCAACGCGGTGAGGATGATCTCATCACCGAAGGCGTGCGCCACCGTAATTCCCGTCGCAGGATGTGTGAAGAAAACCCCGGCCGCGCCACCGGCCGCCCGCGTCAGATGATGCGCCGCATTGAACTGGTCGATGACCGGCCCGAAGAGCCGGTACACGATGCCCGCGCCCACGAGCGCGCCCACCGTCTGCGCCCCGCAGTATGGCAGCACCTTCTTCCACGAGAACCTGCGGTAAAGAGCCAGGGCCAGCGTGACTGCGGGATTGGCATGGCAGCCGCTGACCGAGCCGGTGGTGTAAATGGCGATGGTCACAGCCAGGCCCCACGCGATGCACACGCCCCAGTACGCGTGCTGGTAGGGGCTGGGATCGTAGAGGCTGTACATCGCCGCAACCGAATCGCCGAAGGCGATGATGATGAACAGCGCCACGGCTTCGGAGATGAGCTCCCCGGCATACTCTCTGGTCAATCCCACCTCCGGCGGCCATTCTGACTTGTCGTTCGATCTCGCCGCGCCGTACAAACAACCCGAGATGCCATTTTATCGGGCGGGATGAATTCGGGAGCGACGAGGCATCGGGAGCCGGGGCCGGTATTAACGGTGTCTGCCCTGTGCTGAGGCCTTCGCACAATATCGGCAACGGTGGGGCGGGACAGAGCGCGAAGTTTCGGTATCGCCGGTGACGCGCCCGGAACAGCACAACTGTACCGGGCGCCGGGGTTTCAGTAGAAGAGTTTCAGCGCGAGCTGCAGGGTGCGTGCTCCGTTGTTCTCGTTGCTGTTCTTCGTGCCGGTGATGGAACTGAACTTAGCGGTGGTGAAGTTTACCTGGCTGGTGGGCAGAGAAAACGGCGGCGTGTTCGTCGTATTGAAAGCCTCTGCACGGAACTGCAGGTGAACCGATTCGGTAATGCGAAAGTTCTTCAGAATCGACGAATCGAGGTTGCTGAAGTTCGGACCGCGCGCCTGTTCCTGTTGCCCTCCCAGCGGCGCATAATTGCTTTGCCCGATCGTGGTCGCCGCGGGCGGTTCTGCAAAGGCCGCGGGATTCAGCCATTGCGTCACGTTGTGCGGACCCGAATAGAGGCTTTGTCCGGTCAGATCGGCAAAACATCCAAAATCGGCGGTGGTCGCCACCGGGCAGGTGATTGTAAACGGCTGGCCGCTCTCGTGGGTGTAGAAGAAGTTGACGATCCAGCCTCCGAAAATCGCATCCTCGCCCCTGTTCATATCGGCCAGATACGTTCGCCCGTGCCCGAAAGGAAGATTGTAGCTGCCGGCCACGTGAACCAGGTGGGTGGCATCGGCGTCGCACAGCGCATAGTCTCCCTGGATCCCGAAATTCGGAAGCCACTCAGCGCGGTATTGCTGGTTCGTATCGGCCTGCGTATGCTGGTCGGTCATGCATTTGCTGAAAGTATAGTTGGCCAGCATATACAGCCCTCCGCTCATCTGGTGCTCGTATGTGGCCTGCAGGGAGTTGTAGTTGCTCGACGCATTGGTAGTTTCGTAGGTGGCGTTGCGCGCGAAACTCGGATAGGGGATGTAATTCTGTGAATTCGTCCCCGGAGGCAGAATCTGCGTGTTTCCGTTGTTATATCCGAGGTTATCCAGATGCCGGCCCTGGGTGCCTACGTAGCCCGCCTGGATCGAATCGTGCGATGTCAGCAGATACTGAAGGGTGAGATTGTCGGTCTGCACGTACGGCGTCTGATAATCGTATTGGCGCCCGTACAGATCCAGGCCCAGTCCTGTGCTGACCGTTGGGTTCTGGAAGTTGTATTGCGTAAACGTCTCTTCCATCGTCGCCGGATCCCCGTTCGGCAGCAGGATCGGATGCTGCGAGTCGGGGCTGGGGAAGCTCTGGGTATACACGAACGGGTAGTTGGTTCCGAGCGTGCCGCCGTAACCCAGGTTGCCCAGCGCGCCGTATGCCGTGCCATACCCTCCGCGCACCACCAGCGTGGGCAATACGCTGTAAGCAAATCCCACCCGCGGCGCAAAATTCGTCGCCTGCGCGTTCCCCAGCGTCAGGCTGGAAACGCAGTCCAGCGTGATGTTGCTGGAGGTCAGCAGGGCATCGAAGGCGGCCGACCGCGCCACGTTGCACCCCTGTTTCGACATATAGTAGGTGCCCGTGGGACCGTTGCCGCCCACCGGAATAAAGTTCGCCTGGTGGCCGTTGATTTCGGCATACGGAGTGAAGTAGTCCCAGCGCAGGCCAAGGTTCAGCGTCAGACTGGGCGCCACCTTCCAGTCATCCTGTCCGTATGCGCCCCAGTACCAGCGATGGTCGTCGGTGGCGGCGATGTTCGAACCTGAGAAGCTGCTCATTCCGCCCACGTAATTCACGCCGCCGTCGGCAGCCGGCAGCGACGACGGCATGGGGGTGATCAGCAGGTCGCCGATGCCATTGAGGCTGCTGTTCTGGTTGGGAATGTCGGTATACTGGCCGTTGAAGTTGAAGTCCCCCCGCCCCTGCGGCGGCTGCGAGATGTTGCCTTCGAGATCGTCGATCTGAATGCCGGTCTTGAAGGTGTGATTGCGCCAGACCTTCGTGACATCGTCCACGCCCTCGATACTCCACACATACTGCAGGGTCGGTGTGTAATTGCCCACGCCGATATGCGTCAGTCCGGCGATCGTGGTGGGTGGAAGGCCGCCATTATTGGCTACCTGCTGAATTCCCTGAATGCCGTACTGTGCCGGGATGCCGAAAGTGTTGCCAAAGAAGGATTGCTGGAGCTTATCGCTGTGCACCATGCCGACGTGCATATCCGTAATCAGCGTCGGGGTGAAGGTGTGCGTATAGCCGACGGCCCACGCGTAGGCGGGCAGGGTGTCGTTGCGGCCACCGGTTTCTCCCACCGCCACTCCGGGGAAATTCGAGGGTACGACGACAGAATAAAGGCTCCGGTCGTAGACCCCGAACAGGCTGTTGCTGGCGTTGATGTGTTCGTCGATGCGCAGATCCCACGTATTGGTGTTCTTATCCTCCAGGGGAACGTAGCTGGAGTAGTTATTGACGAGCCCGGAAGAAAGCGGTTTCGGATAAACTCCCAGCAGCTTGACGGCGTTCGGGTCGAGCCTCGATGTGGGAATGATGTTCAGCAGCGCTTCCGCGGCGGGGGTTGTAAAGTTCGTCATGCTGTTGCCCGCAAAACTCGGGCAGGACGCCGTACTGCAGCCATAGAACGGGTCGCGCACGTAGGCTCCCGGCGTACCCGAAAGGCCGGTAACCGGGTCGATGCCACTGGAAGGAAGCTGCCGCGTGGTGGCGGGATCCAGAATCGTGCCGTGCGGGAATGTTCGCCCCAGAGCATCCGTGGCAGAACCGCTGTTGTAAGTAATGTTGTCCTGCAGATTGGTAAAGCCGCTGTTCACCATGTTCATGGTGGGCACGGTTTCGCCGCCCGCCGGTTCCGGCAACACAAACCTCCCTCCCTGATAGTCGAAGAACCAGAAAGTCCGGTTCCGGCCGTCAATGACATGCGGAATCAGAACCGGGCCCCCCGCGGTCACGCCGAACAGGTTCTGGTGGTACTCGGGAATGGGTTTGGCCACGCCGTTTGCTGTATTGAAGTAGTAATTGGCGTTCAGATCGTTATTACGCACGTACTCCCAGAGATCGCCGTGCAGATGATTCGTTCCCGATTTGATTTCCGCATTGACCACGCCGCCGGTCGAATGGCCGAACTCGGCGTTGAAGTCGCCGGACTGCAGCGTAAATTCCTGGACCGCATCTGGCGACGGAACAATGGCGGCATTGGTCAGGGTGTAGTTTCCGCCGTAGAACTCGATATTGTCGTTAATACCGTCCAGGCGGAAGTCGTTTTGCCAGACGCTCGTCCCATTGACCGAAAAGTAGGCGCTCTCGGAGCTGCCCGAATCCGGAGTAACCCCTCCGGCCGGAGCCGGAGCCACGCCTGCGGCCAGCTGTGCCAGCGATCCCCAGTCGCGGGTCGCCAGAGGGAGATCATTTACCGTCTGGTTATTAATGACCTGACCGACGGCGGCGTTCTGTGTCTGCAGCAGCGGGGCTGCCGCGGTCACCGTGACCTGCTGCTGCACGCTGCCGGTTTTGAAATGAATATCGATCGTGAGCACCTGCTGCACCTGCACGTCGAGTCCGCGCACAACGTAGCCCTGGAAGCCGCTCGACTGCGCAGCGATGGTGTAGGTCCCGGGAATCAGCTCACTGAATGCGTAATTTCCCGTCGCCGTGGACTTCGTAATGGCCTTTACGCCAGTGGCGACGTTGGTCAGCGTAATCGTTGCGCCGGGAACCACAGCGCCGGAGGGATCGAGGACGGTTCCGGTAATGCTGCCTGTGTCAAGCTGGGCCAGCAGCGGCCGCGAGGCGATCGACAGGATCGCGAGAAGACAGATCATGAGAACAGCGCGCAGTGAGAGTTTCCGCATGTTGGGTCTCCTGAAAAAATCGACGTCCAGTACCGGGCATCCCGGTTCTTCCCGCCGGCGGCAGTTCGTTCCGGCGGGAATGGTCCGGTGGGGTTGCTCTTGATCGGGGCAGAGGGGTCTGCTGGTGCGAAACCCATTTCCCTGAAGGTTTCAGTTGTTCCTGAGCCCTGCAGCGGCACGTCGCTCCCGCCGTCGGGGTGGCGTTGCAGCTACGTGAGACTTTCGCCAACGGCGAAACGATACTTTATCGCTAACGTATTTTGCAAGCGGGATTTTGAAAGAATGAGAGACCCGCGTGAATTCCCTGTTAAATTCGAGGGCACGGAGCAGGCGGGGCAGAGGATTCCGGAGCGGTCAGGAATTTCCACGGAAAAGTCACCGCTGCTGTGGCAAAATGCGGTGCGCGGCTCTTCCAACGCGGAAAGCATCCGCGGGGCGCGGTGCGGAGAATTCTGGCATGGCAGTTCGGCTGAAAGATATCGCGCGCGACCTGGACGTCTCGGTGATGACCGTCTCCAAGGCGCTGCGCGGCGCTGAGGACATCAGCGAGAAGACGCGCCAGCGAGTGCTGAAGCGGATGGCCGAACTGAATTACCGGCCCAATATGCTGGCCCGCGGCCTGGCCAGCGGCCGCACCAGCATAGCGGGCCTGGTGGTGCCGGACCTGCTCCATCCGTTCTTTGCCGAATTTGCAAAAGCTCTGAACGGCGTGCTGCGGCGCCATCAGTACGGGCTGATCCTCGCATCGTCGGAAGAAGATCCCGCCATCGAGCAGGAGGAGATCCGCACCGTTCTGGCGCGCGGCATCGACGTGCTGCTGATCGCCTCCTGCCAGACCTCGCTGAAGGGGTTCTACGGCGTGGAGGATCAGCGCACGCCCTTCATCCTGGTCGATCGCAACTTTCCGCACCTGCGGGCCAGTTTTGTGGGCACCGACGATTACCGCGCGGGGCTGCTGGCCACGCGGCATTTGCTGGGGACGGGACGCACGCGGATTGCGCATATTGCCGGACCCGAATTGTCCCCGGGAATCGATCGGATGCGCGGATACAAAGCCGCCCTCGCCGAACGGCGGCGCGGAGTTCCGCGCGGATATCTGATCGCGAACGCGCGCGTGGAAGAGGCAGGTGAGAGTGCCGGCTACAGAGCAATGCGTCAGCTGCTGCGGCGCAGGCGGCGGCCCGACGCGGTCTTCTGCTACAACGACCTCACCGCCATCGGCGCTATGGAGGCGGCCATCGAGGCCGGCCTGTCGATCCCCGGCGACGTGGGCTTTGTGGGCTGCGGCAACCTCCTCTACTCGCGATACCTCCGCATTCCGCTCTCGTCCATTGATCAGTCGACGCGACAACTTGGGGAGCAGGCAGGAAACCTGGCGCTGGATCTGATTCAGGATCGCGGCCGAGCGCCCCAGCAGATCTGTCTCGAGCCGCGTCTGGTGGTGCGCGCTTCTTCGGTGGCTTCGAAACAATCCGGCGGCAGCTAAGCCAGCCGCACCAGCAGCGCGACGCCCAGCAGCAGCACCGCCAGAGGCAGCCAGAAATGGCTGTCCGTCAGGATGGCTTTCAGCACGTTTCCTCCGCAGTCCGCATTATATCCGCGGCTCGACAGGCGCCGCTCCCCGGAGAATTTCGCTTGGAAACCCTTGCATCTCCCCGTGCGCCGATGGTAAACGTTAGCGGTAACGGAAACCAGGTGGCTCACCGGCACGGTGCCCACCGCCATCTGATGTCGGCTCGCGACCAGGTGATGTTCGCCTGGGTGCGGAAATTCAATCCGTACGATCTCTGTTTCAAGGGAGCTTCCAGGCCGGGCCTGAAAGGGCTGCGCCTTTACCACGAGGGCCTGATTGCCGAATTCTTTCCCGAGCCGATTGACTGGTAGGCTGGATGCGTCGGCCGCGAGTTCCCACGCGGCACAGCCAAACGCGCCGGCACGCTGGAGCCCCTGTTGAGCTCGAATCTCGCCCGCAACTCCGAGCCGATCGCCGCTTCGCCCGAGCAGTCCGTTCCTGCGCCTGCAGTACGCTTCAGTCTGGGGACACTGTGCGCGCTCGCCGCGGGAGCCTGGCTGGGCGCGGCGGAAGTGCCGGCAAGGCTGGTCGCCTCAGGCTATTCGCCCTTTGCTATTTCGTTTTGCATGGTGATCGGGGTCTTTCTGGCGCGCTGGACTCTGCCCGTCGTCATGAAAGGTACGCCCGCAGTGGTGCGCGACCTGCGTCGCCGGCCGCACCTGATGTTGTGGGCCATTCTGGCGGGGTCACTGTGGGCGGTTGCCAATACCCTGACGATCTTCGCCATTCGCGATGTCGGGCTGGCCATCGCATTCCCGCTGTGGAACACGAATACCCTCATCGGCATCTTCTGGGGTTGGGCGCTCTTTCACGAGCTCGACGGAGCGTCCGGCCGCGCCTGGGCCAGGGTCATCGGCGGCGCCGCGGGCATCGTGCTGGGATCGGTGCTGCTCTCGGTGATCTCCGTCCACACGCTCGCAGGCACGCCGGGCCGCGCGCTACAGGGGGTGGCTGCTGCGCTGGGAGCGGGCCTGTTGTGGGGCACCATGTACGTCCCCTATCGCAAGGCTTACATCACCGGCATCAATCCGCTCTCGTTTGTCACCATCTTCACGTTCGGCGAAGTGGGCACAATGCTCTTTCTCGGCGTTGCTCTGCCGGGAAGCCTGCCCGCGCTGTGGCGCCAGCTGCATGGCCTGCGACCGTCGATCTTCTGGCTTCTGCTGGGGGGGTTCTGCTGGGTGATTGGGGATATTTTCCAGCAATACGCCACGAAATACGTCGGCATCAGCCGAGCCATCCCACTTTCAAACACCAACCAGCTGTGGGGATTCGCGTGGGGAGTGCTGGTCTTCGGCGAGCTGAGCCAGTCCGGGGGTTCCACGCGATGGCTGGCTCTGGGCGCTTCAGGGCTGACCATCGCCGGCGCCATGTTGATCGCCGGGGCCACGGTTTCGGCGGCCGAATCCGCCTCCGGCGTGCGCGCGGTCGAGCGCGAGTGCAGCCGTTACCACCTCGATCTGACCGAGACCCTGCGCACACAGAGCGGAGATGATCTCGGCGGCGGCGATCGGCGACCCTTATGGGATGTCCTGGTTCCCGTCGCGGCGCTGGCTGTCTTCGTGTGGTTCGCCATCGGGGTCCGCACGCCCCAGGTGCCGATGCATTTGCTCTGGACGGCTGCGCTCACCGCGATCCTGCTGCTGGTTCTTTCCGGATGTGGATGGCTGCTCTGGAAGAGAACTCGTTTCACCTGAAACCCTGCGCAGCCGCTCCGCGCGCCTGTGCTCCATTTACACTGGCATTACTCGCTGAAGGAAAGAAACCCGGATCGATGGATATTGTGGGCGTTGGACTGAACGCCACAGACACGCTGATTCCGCTGTCGAGGTACCCTGCCTCGGGCTCCAAAGTTGAATTCCGCTCCGCGTCAGTGCTTCCCGGCGGCCAGGTGGCCAGCGCCATGGTTGCGTGCGCGCGCTGGGGGTTGCGCGCCCGCTATGTGGGCAAGCTGGGCGACGACGACGCGGCCGAGCTGCATCGCGGGGAATTCGCCGCAGCCGGCGTGGAAGCCAAAATCATCGCTGCACCGGGCTGCATGAGCCAGCAGGCGTTCATTATGGTGGAAGATTCGGGCGAACGAACGGTTCTGTGGAAGCGCGACGACCACCTTGCTCTGCAGCCTGACGATTTGAGGCAGGAATGGTTCACCGACGCGCGGGCGGTGCATCTGGACGGGCATGACACCGAAGCGGCCATCGCCGCGGCCGGCTGGGCGCGCCAGGCCGGGATTGCCGTCCTCGCCGATCTCGATGAGCTCTATCCCGGTGTCGAACAGCTCATCGAGAAGGTCGATTATCTGATCGTAAGCCGCGATATTCCCTCGAGACTCGCGGCGCGCCACGATCTGCGCGAGTCGCTGGTGCGGATTCAGCAGCGGTTCGGCTGCCGCCTCACTTCCGCCACGCTGGGCCGCGATGGAGTGCTGGCCTGGGATGGCCACGAGTTCTGCTACCGGCCTGCGTACCAGGTCGATGTGGTCGACACCACCGGGGCCGGCGATATTTTCCACGCCGGATTTATCTATGGCCTTCTCCAGGGCTGGCCGCTCGAGCTGACGCTGGATTTTGCCTGTGCTGCCGCAGCGCTCAACTGCACGGCCAGCGGCGCCCGAGGCGGGATCCAGCCCGTCAGCCACATTCAGGACCTGATGGCGACCGGCTCCCGCCATCCCTTCGACCCGGATTCGATCCAGGCCTCTCCCAACGATCCGCTCATCGCGCGCTGACCGGCTTCCCGCAGATTCCCTGCCGGGACGGGGATTTGTCTGCGCGCACACGAGATGAGCCTGCAACATGCGAACACTGCACTCTCAGCGTGCTCCATCCGGGCGAGGGTCGACTGAAGGACGACGAGCGTGAGAATGCGACCGCCCCCATGTGGCGATGATCAGCAAGTCGCTGGCCAAAAGCCAGTTCCCCGGCCGGAATCCCCTGGGTGAGCGACTGAAGGTCGGACCCAACGACCACCCGTGGTTCACGATTGTCGGCGTTGTGGGCGATGGGAAGCAGACTTCTCTGGCAACGGGTCAGGCGGCAGCGGTTTATGTTCCGGAGAGCAGTCGCGGTTTGCCGATGACCCGCTTTCATTCGTCATTCGTGCGCGCGGCAAGTCGGCCGTGCTTGCCCCACAGTCAGGGATGCAATCTGGTCAGTGAACAGGACACAGCCCGTCGTGCGCGTGATGACGATGAATCGCATGGTGCCCAGGGGCGAAGCCGAGCAGCGCTTCGTTCTGATACTCTTCGAGCCGTTTGCCTTCGCGGCGCTTCGGTTGGCGGCTGTGGGTATGCACGGCGTGCTTTCGGGCACCGTTACTGAGCGAACCCCTGAGTTCGGCCTGTGCGCCGCGTTCGGCGCTTCTCGCGGGCACATTCTCGCTCTGGTTCTCCATGTCGGGATGCGCCTGTCTCATCCTCCAGCGCACGCGGACGCTGCGCCTCGCTGACCTCCATGCCTCCGAACTTCGCCTTGCATGTGCAGATCGTCGCCTGGCTGACGCAGCGCTCACGGGCTGCGTCAGCCAACGTGCGCCCGGCTTCCACCTGCTTCAGCGCAGCGATGATCTGCGCTTCCGTATGCCGGCTCCTGACCATATCGTCTCCCTCTCAGTTCCGGAAATCATACTCAGTTCGATTCGGATCCAGGGGAGCAGGTCAGGGCTTCCCAATCGAATTCGCGAGGACTTCCGGCTTTTCATTCGATACTTTGCAGCGATAGGATGTGCTGGGCCGGAAAGGTCATTGCTGCGGTGAATAATAAAAGCGATTTATCCGAGAGCCTCGCTGCCGTGGCGCAGTGCGAGGATCCCGCGAAAGGAGGGTTTCAATGAACTCAATGTTGATGCAGAACAACAGGATGCCCGCATGGCGCGCGAGCAGAATCCTGTTCCCGGCACTGGCGGTTGCGGGAATGCTGATTACGTGGGCGGGGCTCGCTGCAGCGCAGACGACTGTTCTGCAGCATGCCAGGCCTCTGGCTGTGACCATTGACGCGCAGCAGACGGCGACGCCGACCTCGAAATACGAGTTCGGCATGTTCATCGAGCACATCGGCCCGCTCATCTACCGCAGCCTCTGGTCGGAGATGCTCGACGACCGGAAGTTCTACTTCCCGATCATGCCGGCAGCGCCAGAAGCGCAGGGCCGGCGGCGACCGGGCGGCTTTCCCGGCATGCAGCTGCGCAGGTGGCGTCCCGTTGGACCGGCCGACGCCGTAACCATGGACAAAGATCAGCCTTACGTCGGCGGGCAGAGTCCGCGCATCTCGCTGGATGGATCGGCTTCGCGCGGTATTCGGCAATCGGGCTTGTCGGTCGTGAAGGACAAACAGTACATCGGCCACATCTGGCTGAAGGGCACGCCAGGCAGCGCGGTGAAGGTGGCGCTGATCTGGGGCGACGGCGCGGCCAGCCGGGAGACGGCTTCGTTTGCGCATCTGACGAGTACGTACGCCAGTTTTCCTTTTCGCTTCACGGCAAAGGCTGACAGCAGCGATGCGGTCTTCGAGATCAGCGGCACGGGCACCGGAAATTTTCACGTCGGCGCGGTTTCGCTGATGCCGGCGGACAACGTCGATGGCTTCCGGCCCGACACGATCGCGCTGCTGCGCCAGCTGCACAGCGGCTTCTGGCGTCTGCCCGGCGGCAACTTCCTTTCCGACTGGAGCTGGTATAACGGCATCGGGCCGCGCGACAAGCGGCCGCCCACGTATGACTATGCCTGGAACGCCATGCAGTCCAACGATGTTGGCCTAGACGAATTCATGACGCTGTGCCGGCTGATCGGCGTCGAGCCGTACATCACCGTGAACGCGGGATTCGGCGACGCGCACTCGGCGGGCGAGGAAGTGGAGTACATGAACGGGCCGGTAACCACGCGGCTGGGCGCGGAGCGGGCGCTGAACGGACATCCCGCGCCGTATGACGTGAAGTTCTGGGACATCGGCAACGAGCCCTACGGGGCGTGGCAACTCGGGCGCACCGATCTGAAGTACTACGTCCTGAAGCACAACGAATTCGCAGCGGCGATGCGCAAAGCCGATCCGTCGATTGTCCTGCTCGCTTCCGGCAACATGCCGGAACCCATGGACCTGACCGGCGAGATGCGCGCGCAGGACGTGGACAACATGAAGGCCGTGGAAGCCACGCCGGTGGACTGGACCGGCGGCGAGATCGAGCATTGCCAGGGCAACTTTTCCGGCATCACGCAGCACTGGTACGCGCGTTCCGGCCAGCGGTTCGACGTGGAGAAGGCGAAGCACCTGCCGCTGGACGCGCCGACCGCAGACGGTTATGTGAAGGTCGATCAGACGCCGCTCGAATATGCGCGCTATCCCGCCAACATCGTGCAACTGTACGCCCAGACGTGGCGCCATTATGAACAGCGCTTCCCGCAGTTGGTGAAAAATCACATCTTCCTCTCGATCGACGAGTACGCTTACTTCGGCGGAAGCTTCACCCGGCCTCCCGACCTGAAGATGGCGCTGGCCTACGGAATGATCCTCAACGAGATGCTGCGACATACGGATTTCCTGCGCATGTCGGCGCACACCATGGGCGTCTCCACGCTCGACTACACGCCGACGGCGGCGGTCTTCAACACCACCGGGCTCCTGTACAAGCTCTATGGCGACAGCTTTGTCCCAGGTTCAATTCCGGTTGCGCTTATGGGAAACTCGCCGCAACCGGCGCCAAAAGTTCCGGTGGGCGGCGACCAGCCGGAGACCAACTCGGGCAGCCCAACCTATCCGCTGGACATGCTGGCCGCGCTGACCCCGGACCGCAAATACCTGACGCTCGCGGTGGTGAATGCGACCGAGACGGCGCAAAGCTTCGATCTGAACATCGCCGGAGTGCGGCTGGAGGGCTGGCCGACACTATGGGAGATCACGGGCAAAGATTTGGAGGCGGCGGATCAGGTGGGGCAGGCGCCGCAGGTCACCGTCACTAAGACGAGGGTGGCCGGCCCGGCGCATCAGATCTCCGTCGCGCCCATCAGCGTGGATGTTTACCGATTCCAGGTGGCACAGTGAATCATGTATCTGGCGCGACGGGATCCCGGCGAATCAACCGACCAGTCGCAAAGCCGGTTCGGGAGGAACGGATGAAGAAGCTGAAGATGTTTGGTGCAGCGATTCTGATCGCCGCCATCGGGGTGGCCGCCGGTGCGGCGGCGCAGGTGCAAACCGAACTCCCGCCTGTGGTCGAGAGCGCGAAACCGGTGACGGTGCAGCATATCAGGGTTCACGGGGCTTCGATCGAGGGCAATCTGGAGGGTGAAGCGGTCGATCGCGAGGTCATCGTCTTTCTGCCGCCCAGCTACTTCAGGCACAGGCACCGGCGCTATCCGGTGGTGTATGCGCTGCACGGTTTCTCGATTGGAGCGGAGCAGTGGACGCACGAGATCCACGTGCCCCGGACGATCGAGGGAGCCTTTGCTCTGGGCGCAAAGCAGATGATCGTGGTGCTGCCGGACTCCAAAACCGTCTACGGCGGATCCATGTATTCCCGCTCGCAGACGGTCGGCGATTTCGAGGAGTTCATTGCGCATGATCTGGTGTCCTACATCGACGCCCACTACCGGACCCTTCCCGATCGCGAGAGCCGCGGCCTGGCGGGACATTCCATGGGCGGCTACGGTGCGCTGCGCATCGGCATGAAATACCCCGACGTCTTTGGCGCGCTGTATGTGATGAGCCCATGCTGCCTCTCCGTCCACCGTCCCGATCCCGACTCCCCCCAGGAGCAAGCCTTCCTCAAGGCCGTGGCCGGGATGAAGTCGCCGTCGGACGCGGCGAATTTCCCGTTTTTCTGGAAGGCGCAACTGGCTACTGCGGCAGCCTGGTCGCCCGATCCGAAAAACCCGCCACTCTATCTCGATTTGCCGGTGAAGAACGGCGAGGTACAGCAGGATATCCTGGCGAAGTGGGATGCGAACTCACCACTGGCCTTCATCGACCAGTACATCGATAACCTGCGGAAGTATCGCGCGATCGCGATGGATGTGGGCGACGAGGACGGGCTCCGCTTCGACACCATCAGGGTGCACGAGATCCTCGACAGTTACGGCGTCCCGAACACCTTCGAGATCTACCATGGAACCCACACAAGCGCGGTGGCGGACCGCTTCCAGAACCATGTGCTTCCGTTCTTCAGCAGGAATCTGTGCTTTACGAAGAGCTGCCGGTAAGATCTTCCGCGGCGCGGGAGAGCCACAGAGGAGAGACTAACAGCGGCTGTGTCCCTGATTCCGGAACTGACTTCTGACGCGTGCTCCAGCTAACTATCGGGTTCTTTCCCTAAGTGGCTCAGGTCGATGCCTAACTGCTGGCATTTTTTGTAGAAATGGCTGCGCTCGAGGCCGAGCGCTTTGGCTGTATTGGTGACGTGGCGATGATTGCGCTCCCATTCGGACAGCAGTGTGGCCCTCTCGAATTCCGCTACACGACCGGCCAGCGGACCGGTTCCGGATATCCCGACAGGCTCAGGAGATGCTCCGACGTACGGTCCGGCTGAAGATCCAGACCCTGCCGGCAAAGCCAGTTCCACTGTGCTGCGGTCCACGACTTCTTCCGCCATCAGCAGCAGCCGCTCGACCGCGTTACGCAGTTCGCGGATGTTGCCGCGCCACGGGAATCCCTGCAACATCTCCACGGCTTCCGGCGCAAAAGGCACGGGCCTCCATCCGTTCTGCGCGCAGATTTGCCGCGCAAAGTGCTCCACCAGCGCGGGGATGTCCTCGCGCCGCGACCGCAGCGGCGGCAGCACAACGGGAAACACCACCACGCGGTGATAGAGGTCCCGGCGGAAGCTGCCGGCTTCGACCATCTCGTCGAGGTTGCGGTGGGTGGCGACGATGACGCGCACGTCGACGGCCACCGGCTTGTCGCCGCCGATTCGCTCCACCTCCGATTCCTCCAGCACGCGCAGCAGCCGCGTTTGCAGGGCGAGCGGCATGTCGCCGATCTCATCGAGAAACAGCGTGCCGCGGTGGGCCTGTTCGAATTTGCCGATGTGCCGCTGTGCTGCCCCGGTGAACGACCCTTTCTCGTGTCCGAAGAGCTCCGACTCGATCAGCTCCGTGGGTATGGCCGCGCAGTTGAGCGTGACAAACGGCCCGGCGGCGCGGGAGCTCTTTCCGTGCAGAGTGCGTGCGGCCAGTTCCTTGCCGGTGCCCGTTTCACCGTAAATGCAGACGCGCGTTTCGCTGGCGGCCACGCGGTCGATCTGCGCCATCACGCGCCGCATGGTTTCGCCGGCCCACACCAGCTCGTGTTTCCCGACGCGGCGGCGCAGGTCCCGGTTCTCGGTTTCCAGGCGCCTGAGCTTCAGCGCGTTTTCAACCGTCAGAAGCAGTTTTTCCGTGGAGAGCGGCTTTTCGAGAAAATCGAGCGCGCCCAGGCGCGTGGCGCGCACGGCCATCTCGATATGCGCCTGGCCGGACATCATCACCACCGGCGCCACGATCCCCGAGGCGCGCAGGTCCTCGAGCAGTGCCAATCCGTCACGCCCGGGCATGACGACGTCGGAAAGGATCAGGTCGAAGGGCCGCGACTTCGCCAGCTCCAGCGCGCGGGCGGCGTTGTCGCAGACGGTGGCTTCGTGCCCCGCCAGCCGGAAAGCGCGCGACAGCGAGGCGAGCGTGTTGGCCTCGTCGTCGACGATCAGAATATCGGCGCCGCTCACGCGGTGGCCTCCGCGGCGATCAGCGGCAGGTCGATGACGAAGCGCGCGCCGCCGTTCTCGCCGCGTTCGACGGAGATGGTTCCATGATGATCGGCCACTACCGACTGCACAATGGCCAGGCCCAATCCGGTGCCGTGCTGCTTTGTCGTGTAGTACGGCGTGAAGAGCCGCTCGCACTCCTCGGGCGTAAGCCCCGCGCCGCTGTCCGTAACCGAGATCCTTGCCGCGTCACGGTTATGTGCGATCGCGATCGTCAACTTGCCGCCCTCCGGCATGGCGTCCATCGCATTCAGAACCAGATTCGACAGAGCGCGATGCAGCAGCTCAGGATCCGCTGAGACTGTTACCGGTTCCGCATCTGCAATCGCGCGCAGTTCGATGCGCTTTTCCCGCAGTGCCGGCTCGTACAGCGCCGTCACGCGCCGGACCGCATCCCGCGCGTCCATTGTCTCCATCTGCGGCTTCGGCATTTTGGAGAAATCGCTGAAGCGCCCGATGATGGCCTTCAGGTTCTCGATCTCCGCCCGCAGGGTCGCAGCGCTTTCGGCAAAGACCTCGTCGAATTCCTCCCGAGGCAGCAACCGCGCGCGCACCATGTTCTCCACCGTGATTTGCAGCGGGAACAAGGGATTCTTCAGCTCATGGGCCAGACGACGGGCCAGCTCCCGCCATGCCGCCACGCGTTCGCTCTGCACCAGGCGCTCCCGCTGCTCCACGAGTTGCCCAGTCATGTGATTGAAGCTTTCGGCCAGCACTCCTACCTCATCCCGCACATTAATTTGCACTCGCGTCTCCCAGTCGCCGGCGGCCACCTGGCTCGCCGCGTGCGCCAGTTGCTCGATGGGCCGCGAAACGCGGGCGGCAATCCACAGGCTCACCACCACTGCGAACAGGATGCCAATCCCCGCCCCGCCATAGGCGATGGCACGGATATGATTTTGCACCTCCACCATGCCGCGCCGCGAATTCGCCACCACCAGCACCGCGAGAACGCCGCTGTTTGCCCCTTTCAGGGGAATCGCGGTGGCGTTGACGCTGTCCTGTCGCTGCGACGTGGGATAGACCACTGCCCCTGCGTTCTGTCCAGTTGTTCTTGCCTGGTCGACCAGCCGGCGATACGCCTCGGCACGGCCCATGGTCTGAACGGTTCCGGCAAAATTGCGCGGATCGAAGTCGGGCGAGAGGTTGCGGTACAGATAGACCTGCGTGCCGGCGGGCACCGGGAAATCGCGCAGCGTTTCCGCGTCGAGCGCACGTCCGCCTACGACATACAACGGTGGGCTGGAACCGGAAACGGCGCGCACAGCAAAGATGCCGATTTCGGAGCTGCCGTCGGGCAGCTCTTCCTGCTTCAGGAACGCGGGCTTGCCGGCGGCGGCGATGGCCGGTTCCGGATAGCCGAAACGCGCCGGCCACTGCGCCGAGGAAATGATACCGCCGTCGCTCGCGACCAGCTCCAGATCGTCCAGCTGATACTCCTGGGCCAGCGCCGCGGCGGTGGTCAGATACCGCGCGGAATCGCCGCCATTCGCCAGCTCGAAGGCGGTGCGCCGCAATGCGTCGCTCGAGGCCATGCGGTCCAGCGCCGCGGAGGTGTCGCTCCCGCGCTGATCGAATTCCCGCTGGAACTGATTTACGAGTGCAGCAGTCTGTTCTCTGTCCAGCTGCTCAAAGACCCGCCGAACGCGCATGGAAACGGTCCAGGCGACGGCGGCCACGACGCCTACCACCGTCAGCGAGAACATGAGCAGCAACTTCTGTCGGAGCGTCACCTGGCCGCCTCCAGCGATGCGTTGGCCAGCAGCGGCTCGCCGTCCGGTGAGAGGCGCAGATCCCGCACACGCTCGCCCACCGCCCAGGCGCGCGGGAGCCAGAGCAGCGGGACGACGGTGTGGTTCTGCAACGCCGTATTCTCAGCCAGCAACAGAGACTCAGGATCTGTTCCGTTCACGGTGACACTCTGCCCGAAACGGGCCAGCATTTCGTCCAGAGCCGCGCGCGGGCTGGCTTCCTCCAGGTGCACCAGCCGCAGATTCAGGACCGCCGGCGTACCCGTCGGCGCCGTCCGCACAATGAATCCTGCCTCGTGCAGATTCAGCGCCAGCCGCTCTGCTGCCAAACGCAGACTCCCGCTTCCGGAATCGGCGCTGATCGTCATCGGCGGTGAGGGAGCGCCGCCGCGCAGGGCGCGTGCACGATTCAGATCGCGCTCCGTGGGGAACAGGAAGGAGTAACCGCTCAGCGACTCCGGCAGAAGGCTCGCTGAGACTTCTCCCTGCTTCTGGAAGATCACGTTGTACAGCGCGGAGCGGTCCACGGCCAGCGCGGCAGACTCCCGCAGCGCGGGATCCGCGAAGGGACCCTGCTGCGCCAGTGTCAGCGCCAGCAGGTCCACGGGCTGCGAGACCAGCACGTCGAGGTGCTGCTGCTGCGCCTGCCCCAGTAGCTCCGGGGGAATTTGCACGACATCGGCGCGCCCCACGCTGAGATCCAGCCACTGATCCCGGATTGCCCGATGCGGAAAGATCGCCACCGAATCCAGAAACGGCCGGCCCTGCCAGCAGTCGTCGTTGGCGGTCAGCGTGAGCGCTCCATCGGCAAAGCCGGAGACCCGGAATGGTCCGGTACCCTCTACCTGACCCGTGGCATCCTGCTTCAAGACAGCAAAACGGGTTTGCGCCAGCAGTTCGGGAAGATCGGGCATCGGCGTAATCGCAGTGATGATCACGTCCGACGATCCAGCCGCGTAGACTGCATTCCACGGGCAGGCGGCTACCGGCACCGCGCTCGCTGCGCCTGGTCCCATGATGCCCGCGCAGGACTCCGCGAGTGAAGCCACTACGTCATTCGCGGTCAGAAGGGTGCCGTCCTCGAAACGAACCTGCGGACGCAGCTGGAAATCCCAGCGCTGGCCGGCATTCTGCGCGCTCCACTGCACAGCCAGAGCGGGCAGCGCCGCGCCGGAGCCGCTGAGGTTCGTCAGCGTATTCAGTACCAGCCGGCGCGCCAGCCCGTCCGGAGCCCATGCGTCACCCTGAATCTCGATACGCAGGGTGTCGCCGTAGTGCGGGCGTGTCCGCGCGCCGGCGGCCAGTACCACGCACAGCAGGACTCCGCTAATTACAGATCGCCGCCACACTCCACACCTCGTATCCGGTCGAATCCTGCCGCCGAACAATGGCAATCGCGTCGTTTCCGTCATTGGCAGGCCAAATGGCCATGACCGTACCAGGAACCTGTAAAGGTGCGCTGACCGGAATCGCCTCACGCCCGAGAATCTCATAAGCACGCAGGCTGTCACCGCCGGCAGCGGTTCCGGAACCCGAGACCACTATCTGCGTTCCCGACCCGCAGGCCGAATGGATTGCCGCCAGATCGCTTCCCCAGTCATCCGCGCCATTCACCGGCTCCAGCGAATTGTTCTCGATGAGCATCGGAGCGCCACTCACATCATTCAGCAGCGTGGCTGAGCCGGCGGCGCGCGGAAGTTGTGCCGCTTCATAAAATGCAGGAAGGTTCACGCCGAATCCCGGCGCCAGCACACCCGTGAAATAGTCCCGCGCCGAATCGTAGAACGCCTTCTGCGTCGTGGTGACCGGCCACGGATCGTCGCTGTCGGCGCACGTCACCGCAACCTGCGGCGGGTTATTGGTTCCGCGGCACTCCACCCCGGGCAAGTATGTGTCGAACAGATGATCCTGCGCGGCGACAATCCGTCCCCGCATATCCCGCGGAACGGCGCGATTGCAGGGGATCGCGAAGGTCTGCGCCTGGCCCCAGGGCGCTGCCTCTGCTGGCGTTGCACTGGCAATTGCGGGCGGATTCGTGCTCCTCGTATAGACCAGGATCCGCGCCGGCTCCAGAACCACCAGCCACTGCTCGCCCGGGGCTGAAAAGATCTGCGCGTCGAGAACCGGATCGGGTTCCGTCACCAGGACGGTCCGCCGCAGCGTGAGATTCGGGCCGCCGGATGAATCATCCGCAGTATCGACCTTGACCGGAAGCATGGTCACCCGCGTCTCGGTGCCTTCCTGCACTTCCGCGACCCAAAGCCCTCCCTGCGAATTCTGCGAGAGCGTGACGCGGATCACTGTGGCACTGCCGCTGTCTGCCGGGATGACACCGAATCCCCGCAGGTCGCGCTCGAGCAGGCGCCGGATCGGCAGAATCTCATTCACACTGAGATTCGAACGATTCCGCACGATCAGCAGCACCGGCCCCGGCCCAGCCAGCGCCGCAATCTGTCTGGCCAGATCAGCCGAAGGCTGTTCCCAGTTCGCCGCCACCGCTCCAGGAAGCAGGAACGCCAGCGCCGCCGCTGCAACAAGAAGCCGACCCCTGTAGATCATTTGCTGGGGCGGATTATATCGCGCTCGATTCATCGCTCCCTCCATCCAAAGCCGGCTGCCTGGTTGACCAGCCGGCTTCGGTGGTGCTGCGGAACCCGTCCCTCCCGAGCCTGTCTCCGACAAACCGAGGTTCGGGCTCCGGGCTAACATCAATGCGACGTAGAATCTCCTGCATTCGCGGGCGCGCCGTTCAGCGGACTTCCTCCCAACCCGCCGCCCAGTCCGCGGAAGAGATCGTTCGCGAAGAAATACTTGCCGTCGGACGGTACCATCACCAGCTGGATCTTGTCCGACAGCCGCTGCGCAATGATTTTGTTGATGAGCAGCGGAGACTGATTCAGCAATTTGCCTTCGGCGGCCATTTCCGCATCGGTAGCGGCCGCTGTCACGCGGATGCGGTTGGCTTCGGCTTGCGCCAGCAGTTCGCGCCGCTGCAGTTCCGCCTTGCTGTCGATCACTTTGGCCTGCGCTGCGGCCTCGGCGTTCTCGATGGTCGCCTCCTTCTGCGCTTCTGCTTCCAGCTTTGCTTCCTCGATCTCCTTCTCTTTCAGCGGCAACGTGTACTGCATCGCGTCGGACTCGCCTTTGGCTTCCACGACTCTCGCCTCCGCGTCGCCCTGCGCTTCCTTCACCTTCTGCCGGGCGTCCGCCTCGGCCTGCAGCTCGGCAATCTCCACCTGCTTGCGCTGCATGTCCGTCTGGACGGTCAGCTGATCGTCCTGCTGTTCCTTCAGCAGCAGATCCTGCAGTCCCGCCGCGTACTCCGGAGGCAGATCGACATTGCGCAGCATCACCTCTTCCACCAGAATCCCGTCGCTGCCGAGCGTCTTCGTAATGGTGGCGGCAGCCTCGCTGCGCACCTCTTCCCGCTTCGAGCTGAAGATTTCCCGCACCGTATAGTTCGGTGTCAACTCACGCCAGGCGCTCGCCACCACTGCCGGCACGATCCCCGAGTCCACCGGCTGCGGCAAATGGCTCTCGATGTAGTCGAGCCGATGCGGATCCAGGCGGTAGCGCACCGTGACCGCCAGCCCGATGTTCAGTCCCTCCTTCGACTGCACATCCAGCGGCTGCCCAGCGTTCCTCAGCATCCCTTGCACTGTGCCCGTAGTAAACAGCCGGTCGCGCAGATCGAAGGCCTGCACAGTTTCCACGAGCGGCATGATGAAGTGCGTACCGGGATAGAGTGTGCCGGGCAGCGTTCCCTGAACCTGGCTAATGCGCACACCGCCCATTCCGGCAGGAATGACGACGATACTCTGAGCGACCACCAGCGGCAGACACGCCAGCAGGACCATCCCGATTGTGGCGCGCCAGCGAACTGGTTCCGGCTCCTCCGGCGGCGGCGTTCCTCCCTCGCCGGCGGCCACTTTCCGGCGATACTCCACCAGCATCCACAGGTCGTACAGCGTGATGGCAAATGCGGCAGCGACGAGCAGCACTCCCGCGGCGATCAGCAGAAACTTCAGCGCAAGCATGGCCGTTCTCCTTCTTTCTTCCCTTCATTCCGCTCCGTGGATCCTTCGGCTCCCGGCCGCCGAGCGAGAAACAGCCGGACCAGTCCCCCGAACAGCAGCTCTTCCACCAGCACCCCGCAGGAGACGCTCAGCAGCAGGGCGCCCACAACGCTCAACATTTCCGCAAACAGTTCCATGGCAATCCTCGTTTCTCTCGCGCTACCGGCCTGCGGGCAGGCTCGCCACGACCATCGCACCCATCGCGGAGGCTGGCTGCGCGGGAGCTGCCTCCGGCGCGCTCTTCGCCGTCAGCACCGGCGCCGACGCGCTCTGCGGAACAGCGGGTGCTCCGAAGATGGCTTCGGTCTGCTCATCGCGCGCGCCGATGATTTCCACCGCGTCGCCGACCCTCACCTGCGCGAAGAGCCTCTCCAGATCGCGCTTCCCCACGCGGATGCACCCGTGGGATACGGCTCTGCCGATCGACCGAGGAGCATTGGTGCCGTGGATTCCGTAGCCCGGAATGCTCAGCCCCATCCAGCGATTGCCCACCGGATTCTCCGGCCCCGGCGGAATCACCTTGCCGTGGTGGTAATAGGTGGGGTTGAGGACGTGGTTGACAATCGTGAATGTCCCCGTCGGGCTGGGCGTCGAGGTCTTTCCCACCGCAACTGGATAGACTGCCTTCACCACTCCGTTCTCCACCAGCGCCAGCCGGCGATCCTGCAGGCTGACGACGATCATTCGGGTGACCACCGTCTGATCCGACATACTCAACTCGGCCTTCGCCATCGGGACGGCTGCGGTTTTCTGGGCGCGGACCGGAGACGCGGCTGCGAAGAGGACAAGGAAACTGGCTGCGGAGGAGATCGTTGCTGTCACTCGGCTGTTCATCTGTCACCTCGCTGAATTTGTCCTGCGCCGCAACAACATGCACTGGATGTTCCACTCGGATGTCATTGATGAATCAGCAGCTTAAAAGCGAGATGAAGCAGGAGAGCCGCGTCTGTTCGGACACGGTGTGTCAGTCGTGACACGGATTCTGGACCTGATTATCCCAGGAAGGGAAGGATCCGACGGCTCGGCTGGATGAGGACCCGAATGGACGAGCTGTGCGTTCTACTGTGGTTGACCCAACTCCTCGATGGCTTCGTTTCCGATGTTCAAAGCCGCGTTGTCGCTGGTGCGCCGTCTGCCCCACCACACGCACACCAGGTAAGCGACGATGCCGGTCAACGTTGCGACCACAAATACCAGCACGCGCAGCAGGTCGCCCAAAGCGCCCACACTCGCTTGGCTGGCAAGCGCAACCACGTCATCCGCGCCGGCAGATTCAGGCACCTCGAGCAACGCCAGGGTGGTGCATCCAGCGCTGTGCAGAACGGCTGCTGATATGGCCAGCGCAGAACGTTGCGGGGCTGAAAATCGAGGGAGATCAGCTCCTCCGGAAAGGGCCATGCGCGGAGCACCGCAAACATCATCAGCGGGAAGAAGAAGCCGGGCCAGAAAACCTCAGGGACCAGATAGCCGCCGACTGGGAAATTCACGCCGGGAAACAGGCGCACGGCGCCTTCCATCCAGCCCGGGTACCAGTCCGGCTGAGCTCCTGGCAGAATGGCCACGGGATTACCAGGACCATAGATCCACACCGGGTTGATCTGCACCAGCCGACCCAGCATCGCGATCAACGCGCAGACCAGGAAGAACAGTCCCGGCGACTTCAGCGCACAGGAAGGCCGGAGCCGCGATCCGACGATCGGCTTTTCGGTGCGCTGCGGTCCGGGAAGATTGGTGTGCAGCTGGCGCCAGATCGTCGGCAGGTGAACCCCTGCCAGTGCCGCAAGGAGCGCCGGAACAGGAAAAATATGCAGTGCACAAAAACGCGGGATGGTCGCGGTGACCGGTACTGTTCTGTCGAAGACGACGAACGCAAGCCAGGGGCCGATAACCGGCACCGAAAGCATGATGGCGTAGCCGATGCGTAGCCCGGCTCCCGAGCTCCCTCATCCCGGAGGCAGCATTTGCGGGGGCAGGATCACCGGCGAACGAGCCATCAGCGCAAATTTCAGGTACGATCCTCCATTCGAATTCCACCGTTCGAAACTCCGTTCGAAACTCTTGACAGATTCGATGAGTGGGGATTAAAAATAAGACGTCGCAATCAATCGTAATACATGCGAAACATGTCAAATCAATACCCTGGTGCTTCGATTTGATCCGGAGGGAGGCCACCAGCCACGGTTTCTGCAATGCGGTGTGATGCGTTTTCTCGTGACTGCCGCGTTCGGGAAGCGCAGCACCTGATGGATCGGACCTGCTGCACACCACTTTGCTGCATTGATTCGGCAGCGCCGCATCGCTGTTCCTGAGGGGGCCGTCGATCTACCAATCTAAACCGCTGAGCGCGGATAGTTCGGAACAGCGACCACCGAAATGAGGCATGTCTCCACATTGATCAAACGCCGGCGCCGAGGCACTTCGATCCTGCATCGAGGCCAACGCAGGCTGCCAATGAGATGGAGGTTGGTTTGGAAAGCCCAGGGATGAGGGTCGCCCTTCTGTTCTTTGCCCTGATGCTGATCGGCTGCTTCTGCGTCTCAGCGCAGTCCACCCCGCCAATGGGCAGCAGGCATCTCTACGTTTCGATGACGGGGAGCGATTCGAACCCCGGAACGAAGGAGAAACCTTTCGGAACCCTGCAGCATGCCGCGGACCTGGCCACGCCCGGGGACACAGTGGATGTTCGCGGGGGGACATATTGCCAACGCCTGGCGGTTACATCTTCAGGAAGCCGGACCGAAGGCTACATCACTTTCCGGAGCGAGCCCGGCGAAACTGCGATTCTGGATGGAGGCTGTTTATTTCCCGCGGCTGGTCCCAGCGCGATGATCTCCCTGCACAACGTGAGCTATGTCGAGATCGAGGGATTTGTGATCCGCAATTATAAAACCAATAACCCGAAGAGCGTCCCATTTGGAATCCGCATTTACGGCCACGGGTCTCACCTCAGGGTACTGAATAACGATGTCTGCAGTATCGAGCAACTCTACCAGGGCCGCGACAGGATCGGAAGCGGCGGCAATGGGTTTGGCATTGCGGTCTACGGTACCGACGCTGCAATGCCCATCAGCGATCTCACCATCGACGGCAACAAGGTCCACGGCCTGCACACAGGTTCGAGCGAGTCCGTCACCCTGAACGGCAATGTAGCGCATTTCGAGATAGCCGGAAACCAGGTCTATGACAACAACAACATCGGCATTGACGTCATCGGCTACGAGCCCACCGCCGACGATCCTCAGGTGGATCGTGCGCGTGATGGGGTGGTGGAGGACAACCTGGTCTACGACATCAGCTCCGAGGGTAACCCGGCTTACGGGCTTTCGCCCTCCAGCCGTGGCGAGGCTTCGTCGGACGGGATTTACGTGGACGGAGGCACGCGGGTTGTGATTCAGAGGAATATCGTCCACAACGTGGATTTCGGGATAGAGATGGCGAGCGAGCACTTTGGACGCAATACCAGTTACATCATCGCCCGCAACAACCTCATCTATTTCTGCCACGACGCGGGGATCTCCATCGGAGGCTATGGAGCATTTCGCGGTGGTTCCAGTCATGTGACCGTCGTGAATAATACCCTGTACATGGACAATGCATGGGGCCTCGGAACCGGAGAGTTCTACATGCAGTTCCACATGCGGCACAACGTCTTTGAGAACAACATCGTCTACATTGGCGACTCCGCGCAGGCCACGCACAGCCGCTCGGGCCCGGTCAGTCCGGACACTCCGACCGTCACCATGGATCACAACCTGTTCTACTATCAGGGCGGCCCTGACGCGGTGAAATGGTCCTATAACCACCAGGCCTATGCCGGCTTTGAAGCATTTGTAAAAGCAACCGGTGGAAGCGGTCAGGTTTTTGCGGATCCGCGCTTTGTCGATGTCTATAAGGAAGATTTCCATCTCAGAAGCGACTCGCCTGCGATTGGCGGCGGAGTCGATCCGGGACTGGCGGTCATTGGCGCCCGGGACCTGGATGGCCGGTCGAGAACGACGAACGGCAGGATCGACATGGGCTGCTACCAGGATAATTGGGACGTGTTCATACTCAGCGGATGGCTTCGCACCAGCGCGAAGTGCAGGAATACGGGGAAGGGGAAATCGAGTTCCTCCGGGGGCGGCGGGCAGATGCGCGGAAAGCATTGTCCGGACGGAACCGTGAACTGACCCCATCTCCATCCCTCTTGAGCGCAGAGTCCTTTGCACGGGCGCTGACAGAGATGCTCTCTGCCGCCGCTGCGTCAGGACGCCGCAGGCCGGGAACGGGGGAACCCGCCCGGCGCATGCATATCCTCAGAATGTGTAGCTGATACCCAACTGCAAATAACGTGGCGACCATCCCGTCGCGCTCGAAGACACCGTGCCGAAGCTGCCATCTTCGTAGCCGGTATCCGGGGGTGCGAAACGCGGAGAGTTCATACAATTAAAACAGTCTACACGGGCCTCGATGTTACGCCCCTCGACTCGCCTCGCTACATCGAACATCTTCTCCAGTGAGATATCCGCCTCACGAATGCCGTCTGACCTTATGCTCGGAAAATATCGAGGCGAATCCCCCGGCTGCTGATCCCCGGGGTCAGCGAAGCAGCCCTGATTCAGGTACGGATTCCCAGTCTCAGCGGCGTTCAGATAGCTGATCCCTGTCTTCAATGTACCGCAGACAACGTTTGGACGCTGATTACCATCGGCCAGCCTCGGGCTGCCCATAAAGACATCCAGTGGCTGCCCGCTCTGGACTGTGGCAATGGTCGACAGCTGCCATCCTCCGATAAAGTCATTCAGGACGGGAGCCATATTGCCCCCGATAAAATCGCCTCGTCCAATGGGCAATTGATACACGACGCCGACCGCCGCCCGGTTCGGCGCATCGTTTGCACTCACAGACCATTCGCGACTGAGATCATCTTCCTCCTGAGGAAGACCGGCCCCGAGAGTACCCATAAATGAGTTAGCGCCGGCAGAAGAGTTATCCTCCCACTTTGACCACGTGTAATTCCCTTCAAAACTGAGGTAGCGGCCCGCCCTCCGATCGAACACAATCTGGAGGGCGTTATACCAGGACGCAGCCTCCGTCAGCCTGTAGCCGGCGAATGTACCGCTAAACTGGGGGTATGGCCTGAGCAGATTCAGCAGCGGGACCTGAGCATTGTCATAGATGGAAGTCGGCTGATTGACTATCGCCCCAGACCCGATGAACAGGCTCTGGAAGGGGTTATTTACAGGGCTGTCCAGCTGGGCGCTCGTATAGGTCTCGCGGACTGACGATGGAATGAAGTTACGGTTTTCGGTTCCCAGCCACGGCAGGTGAGTACTGCGGTTGGCTGAGTAGTTCACTGCGACGACGATTTTCCACGGAAACGCCTTCTGGACGCCAAGATTCCACTGATAAATGTCAGCCTCTCTGGCCGCCGACGTATCCAGGTTATCGTCATCGGACAGGCCCCACATTGCATACTTTCCGAACTCCCGACCGGTGGGTGACGGCAAGCCAGCAGGGAACGGATCTGCGAGGGACGCGTATTGCGTCAGATCGTTATTCAAAGAGAAGTAGATCGTAGGGTTGATCGAAAAGGATGGACCGGGATACTGGAAGTTGGTGTCGATCGGATATCCCATGTAGACGCCTGCACCGCCGCGGATCACGAGGGTTCTGTTAACGAGATACGCAACGCCAAATCGGGGATCTATGTCGCCCCAGTAAGTCGGTGAGCGCTTCATACCTGAAGAAGCAAAGATCGTAGTCCCCTTCAGGGTGCCATAACCAGGAACGGAAATCCCGCTGTTGCCGGTGAAGTCGCTGAACTGACTATAGTTATGTCGCTCCGTGTAGGGCGTGAACCACTGATACCTCAATCCGGCGTTCAGGGTGAGCCGGGGTGTCGCACGCCACTGGTCCTGTACATAGAAGGCGGTAGACATCGACTTGTCCTCGACCCCAGGCCCGATTTGCATTCCCCCATAATCGCCCCAGCCGAGGAGCAGATCAGCAAAATCGTTCCCCTGGACACCATTATCCGTGTCATTCGGAGATTGCGACGTCTGGAACTGGGAGAAGTCGAAATACCCGGTCGGGTTGGAGGGCTGGAAGAAGTTGTTGTAAAACAGCCATTCTGTTCCGCCGAACTGAAGGGTTTGCTGGCCGATTGTCCAGGCAAACGAGGAGGAGTAATTTAACAGCGTGTGGCCGAATATCGTGTCGACGCAGCATTGGTCGTAAATAGACGTCCAGGGAGCGTCCTCCATAATAAAACTCGGCATCCTTGTAAATCCGCCCTGTTCGAGGATCGACGGGAGCCCAACACTGGTTGCGGCCGGATATTTATTGTTCGCTGTTGGTTCTGCAACTCGGTCGAGACCCAGTGTGGAGATCCATACCTTATTGGGGCCAGGGGTATAAGTGTAGGTGATTCCTGTGTTGAAGATCTGATCGCTGTACACGTTGCCGTCGTTGAACTCGCTGTCGCCGAAAACCGTGGGAACGACTCCTCTGTCGAAAATGCTGCCATACCGCACGGATAGCGCCGATTTTGGCGAAAACTGCTGATCGAACTTCAGATCATATTGTTCTGAGTGCACCGTGCTGTTGACAATGGTGCGAAAGTTGTTGGCGCCTGTCACCGGATCCCCGGCCGTATTGGGCTTGGGATATAGCTTCAGGACCGCCTGGCCAATCGGACTGATTTCATCCTGGGGAATCGTGTTGTTTGAGTAGGCCGGGCGAAGCATCGTGCCGGCGTTGATCCTGAACGGATCAAAGATCTGATTCAGAGCGGGATTTCCATTTTGGTCGTACGTCATTGAACCTGAAAAGTTCCCGTCAATCTCCTGCGCCGTAGGTACGGTTGCCGCGATGTTCACCGGCGCGTTATTGAAGAGCCCCTGAAAGTCGCCAAAAAAGAACGTCCTGTTTCGTTTGATCGGGCCGCCGAAGGTGAAGCCGCCCTGGTTTTGCGAGTATCCCGGCCTGGGGCCGCTGTTGAAAAAGTCGCGGGCATTGAAGACCGAGTCCTGATTGAACCAAAATGCGCTTCCGTGAAAGCGGTTGGTTCCGGACTTCATGACTTCATTGATGACCGTTCCTCCGCCGTACTCCGCGGACGTACTGTTGTTGGAGACTTTTGTCTCCTGCAGTGATTCTGAAATGGCCTGGTAATAGACACCGGAAGTATCGCCTTCTCCCTGTTCCGGAGCGGTAAGCAGGACGCCGTCCAGACGAATGTTCGCAGTCGCATCTCTCTGCCCATTCGAGACAAACTGGGTTCCCTCAGGATAGGAATCCTGAATGCCGGTTCCTGCGGCTTCAGAGACTCCGGCAGCGAGATACGCAAGCCCGAAAACATCACCGCTGGGCAGGGGCAATTGCTCGATAACTCTCGATGGTATATCGGTCCCCAGCGTCGCGGAACTGGTATCCAGCATCTGCGGTATTGAGCTCACCGTCACCGTTGCGCTCTCGCTCGCAGGCGGAAGCGTGACGTTGAGTGATGTCTGCTGGTTCACTGTGAGCGTGAGGATCTCCTTCACAGTAGAAAAGGTCGGAGCTGAGATGCTCAGGCTGTAGGTGCCTGGAATCAACGCAGTGAACAGGTATGTTCCCTTTTGGTTCGTTGTGGTCGATGCAGAGATGTTGGTTCCAACGTTGGTCATCGTAGCCCTGGCTCCCCTAATGACAGCGCCTGAGGAGTCCGTTACGGTGCCGTGAAGCTGGGCTTGATTACTGGATTGGGCAGACGACGTGAGGGGGAACAGGCATGCGAGGGTGAAAATGAGGCCCAAAACGGGCGACAGTCGAGGTTCCTTCATCCCCAAACGTCCTTTCGTTATATTACGGCGAGGAGCGAGTGCGCCAGTTTCGCTCTTCTTTTTACGTCGTTTGTCAGTTCTCTGTCAAGAGGGAAGAACAGAGGGAAGAGGCGGGCATTCGAGTGGCCAGGCCCCGCTGGCGGCCTCGATCATCAGCGAAGCGCCAGACCGGATACCACGCGGCTGATTGCGCCGTTAGGGCTGGGATCGTCCGGCTGCAGCCCGCATCGGATGGATGCGAAAAGGCCAAGCAGCTGTCCGAAGAGCACATCCAGCGGCGGCCGGAAGAGATCGGGCACAGCCGGCGAAGGCTCGGGCGCCAGCACATATTCGGCGGAATCGGTGAGGCCGGCGGGGTCAGTGGCGATCGCTACACGCGTCTGGACCAGCGACTTGCTTCCGATCTCGCGCAGCAGTTCCACATCGTAGTGGCGGCGGCGGGGATCGCTTGCAACCAGACAGACGAACAGCGTAGAGGGGTTGAGCGCGGCCATGGGGCCGTGGCGCAGGCCCAGCGTGGATTGCGCCAGCGTGAGCACGCGTCCGGCGGTGAGTTCCAGCGTCTTCAGGGCACTTTCCATCGCGGCTCCGGCCAGCGCTCCGGAACCAACGAAACAGGCGCGCGCAAAATCCTGACGGGCCATCAGCTCGGCCAGCTCCGCCGCGGGAGGCAACATTGAGCGAGCCAGCTCCGCCAGCTTCTGCAGGATGGGCTCGTACTCACCGGTATTCCAGGCATACGCCAGGAACTGCCCGGTCAGAACCATGTTGGTGAAGGAGCTGGTCATCGCCAGGCCGCGATCGTTGGTGCTCTCGTCGAGTACCAGGGCGAGGCAGCGCGGCCGTCCGGCGATGGCACGGTTCATGCGGCCGGAAGCATTGCAGGTGACCAGCAGATGGAAGATCTCCGGGTGCTCGTCGAGAGCGCGCTCCAGAACGGCGACGCCTTCCGGGCTGTCGCCGGAACGGGAGAACGAGATCCAGAGATACGGCCGGCCGGGGAGCAAATATTCCGCGAAGTCGGTCAGCAGGCTGGTGCTGGCGGCGGCAGCGATCTCGCACTGCCACTGCTTTCTCAGCAGAGAATGGAGAGACTGGCCGATGTAGTCCGACGAGCCGGCGCCGACGAGGAAAACGGTGGGCCGCTGCTCCGGCGAGCGGCGCAGGCCGGCGGCCGCGAGGAACTCCCGAATCTCCGCGGCGCGTGCGCCGAGCTGCGGCAGGCTGCGAACCCACGTATCAGGCTGCTGCGCAATTTCTCGGGGAGTGTAGAGCAGTCCCTGTTCCAGTTTCCGGGACGGGGGGAGCTGCAGCAGCAAAGATAAAGGGTCCACCGATTCAAACTCCTTCCAGCATGCCTGCCATCGGGGGCGGGGTTTGGAGTCCTGCTTTCAGGAACAGTCAGTATCGTAACAACACGTAATAACGGAATGCAATGTGAAACATATGCCGGCCTTTTATGGTTGGGGATTCCCCGGCGAACCTCGCGGCACAGATTCGAGGGTACGAACCTCAAAGGGCGCCAGGCGGAGAGCCTCATGGCCGTCCGGATCGAGCTGGATGGGCAACTCGCCCGGCTTGCCGAACGGGTTCCAGGCACGGTAACTGATCCGCGTCCCAACCGGAAGCTGGAGCGCCGAGGGCAGATCGAGCGGATAGATCTGGGCGCGGTCCGACGGGTTGCGGAGAGTTACGATCCATCCTCTGGGGCTCCACGCCGCCCAGCCGTAGACTTCGAGCTTGCCAGGGTCGCCGCCGATCCAGTGCGTGTCTTCGAGGATATCGCCGGAGGCACGCGCCCATTTTGCGGCGTGCGCCAGGATATCCCAGTCCTGCTGCGTCAGCAGCGAGGGCGTGATGTACATCTCCTCGAGCTGGGTGCCGCTGGCAAAATAGGAGTGGACCTCGCTGGCAAAGTCGTGGCCGGGATCGGAGCTGAGCCCTTCCGCGAGTCGCGCGTAGATGATGCCGTGCAGCATGAGCGAATTCAGCGGGAAGAGCGGCCCCCTGAGCACGATGTTGCGATAGGTGGCCTCATCGCGGTAGGTGATCCAGCGCTGGCGCAAGCTGCCCACCCCGGCGAAGCTGTGATCCTCACCGCCGCGCCAGATGGAGTCGGCATAGAACAGCCAGAAGGGCGAGGGATAGGTGCCGGTGGTCAGGTTGATGTATATCCCGGGTTCGCGGCGGCGCAACTCACCGATGAGGTAAATGGCCGCGTCGAAGTCGCTGTCGAACTCGCTGCCGGGGAAGACGCGGTTGGCATTGCCGGTGCCGTCGATCTTGAATTGATTGACTCCGTAGCGGTCGATCATTTCGAAACAAATTTGCCGGAAGCGGTGGAAGTAGCGCGGCCCTGAGAGCGCAAAGCCGTCGTTGATGATCTCGTAGCCGTGCTTGCGGCCGTAAGCGAGGCGCTGAGCCTTCTCCTCATAGCCTCCCCACGGCGAAAGCCACACCCCGATACCGGCCCGGTACTGGCGGGCAGCGGCGGCGACACTGGTGAAGCCGTCGGGGAATCCGCTGTTGAAAGCCCATAGAGAATTGGGATTGTCCCAGCCGTCATCGAAAAGGAAGGAGTCGAGCTGAACGTGGCGTCTGACGACCAGTTCCTCGCCGAAGGCGTGAATGCGGTCAAGCGCTCCAGCCTCGTCGTAAGTCTGTCCGTAGCCGAGGTCGTACCAGGAGTTGTAGTGCAGGAAGGGCCGGTAGGGCCGGGGGCGCTCCGCTTCGATGTACGCGAGGAAAGCGCGGCGCATCTGGCCAGGCGCGGCGACGCCCACTACGGAGGACCAGGTCGCACTCTGCCCGGCGCGCAGCGGGAGCTGTCGTGACAGATAAGCGACCGCGTGACCGTCCTCGACCTCGCTCGTGGAAAGCGGATGCTCGAAGCCGAAGAACATGCCGGAGTCAACGATGGGTGATCCGCGCACGGTGCCGGACACATGGTCGCCGGGATCTTCGAAATCGAGCAGGCGCACCTGCCTGACGGCCAGGTTCCGAGTCGCGTGTACGTTGAGCTCCTGGCGGAAGTAGTGCGCGTGAAGGCGCATCAGCAGGCACCAGCGGATCTGGCCGGGGAAATCCGCGTCGGAAAAGTCTGCGCAGACACTGCGAACGGTGGAGCCTGTGGAGGACGGCTCCGGCTCCGACATCCGCATCGCCGAGGAGCGGATGGCGGCGCCGTCTTTCATCACCAGCGTGAAGGCCTCGGGCATCTCCAGCGTGTGGCCGTTGAGATAGTCGTGGATGACAAGACCCCCGAATCGTCCTGGCTGCGTGTGAACGGTGACGGAAATGCCGCCGCCATCGAGGCGATTTGCGGCTGGAGCGGCGAAAGCGGGTGAGCCCGCAAGCACGGCGAACAGGGCGCTGCAGAGTGCAACGGAACGCATCTTGGGCATGAGAAAGCGACCTTTCTGAGCAGAAACAGGCCTGGAGCGGCTACTCGTGTGCCGGAGGAGAGGCCGCGGAGTCACGCCTGCGCCGCTCCGGTATCGAGGCGCGCCCGCCTGCGCCGCATGAACAGATAGATGAGCAGGCCCACGGCGACCCACGACGCGCCCAGCAGCTTGGCGTCGATGTCGAGATGGAGCCAGATGAAGGTGCAGATGGCCATGCCCAGCAGCGGCAGCAGCGCGGGCAGCCGCACCTTTTCAGTGGAGCGGAACTTGTAATGCACAAGCGCTGCCGCGTTGACGCCGATGAAGGCGATGAAGGCTCCGAAGTTGAGCAGCTCCGCGCCCCTCGCATAGGTGAGCACGAAGGCTCCGCCGAGAGTAATCAGGCCGAGCAGCAGCACGTTATTGTGAGGAATGCCGGAGCGGGCGCTCACCGCCCCGAAGAAGCGCCGGGGCAGGGCGTTTTCGCGTCCCATGCCGTAGAGCAACCGCGCGGCGCCGAACTGTGCGGCGATGCCGGAGCCGAGATTCGCCACCAGCAAGGTGCCATTCAGCAATTGGAACAGGAATTTGCCGCCCACGCGCATGCCCACGTGGACGTAGGCGGTATCGACCATGCTGGGCGGGAACGGCGTGCGGCCGGGCCAGACGAGCTGGGCAACGTAGACCTCAATCGCGGAGAGCACGCCGATGATGAAGCAGGTGAGCACCGTCGCCAGCATCACGTTGCGGCGCGGATTCTCCACCTCTTCGGACATGGTCGAAATGCCGTCGAAGCCGATATAGGTGAGCACCGCAATGGAAGTACCGTTGAGGACGCGTCCGGTGGAGAAGGTGGCGGGGTCGTAGAAAGGCTGCAGCCAGGTGTGGCCCGCGGGCTGTGCCACCACAGCGATGTAATGGATGGCGAAGGCCATGAAGACGACCACCACGATGCCCATGCCCAGCGCAAGCCCCGCGTTCACGCGGCTGGAGGCCTGCACGCCGAGCAGGTTGAGCGAGGTGAAGACGATGACGAAGGCCAGCGCCCAGGCTGCGTAGGGGATTTGCGGGATGACATTCTGCGCGGCGGCGCTGCACCAGATGACACAGATGATGGGGTTCAGCATGTAATCCATCAGCATGGCCCAGCCGACCACGTAGCCGGCCACGGGATGCAGCTCGCTGCCTACGTACGTGTAGGCGGAGCCGGCGCTGGGATAGACGCGCGCCATGCGGCCGTAGCTGACCGCGGTAAACAGCATGGCGACCATGGCGATGAGGATCGTGGTGACCACGTGGCCGCGCGCTGCATTGCTGACCACGCCGTAGATGCTCATGGGCGCGGTGGGTTGGATGATGATGATGCCGAAGAGCAGCAGGTGCCGGAGCTTGAGCGTGCGGCGCAGTCCCGGCGCGGACGCCGTCGAAGCGGTGGATGCGGAGCTGTTCAGCGCTGGCCCCCTTCTTGCGGCAGAGGATGGACGGCGGTCAAGGTGTGGCCTCATTCTGCCTGTGGCGGAGCAGAGGGAGCAAGACCGGGAAAACCATGCTCGCGGAGAAACCGGCTTCTGAACTCCGCGTCGCGGAAAGCTTCGGTACCGCCTGGGCGCAGCGTCGAAAGAGCGCCGGTGACGTTCCCGGCGTGGCCGCAGGTGAGGGGATCGGCGCTGCGAAGCCATGCGGCGAGGAAGCCGGCATTGAAGGTGTCTCCCGCGCCGATCGTGTCGACCACCTGACCGGGAGCCAGAGGCACGGGTGCGGGGACGAAGCGCTCGCTGCCCCGTCCGATGAGCGCGCCCTTTGCGCCGCGCTTGATGACAACGAGGGGCACCTGTTCGCAGAGCCGGTTGAGGGCGGCCTCGGCGGAATCGCGGCGCGCGATGCGCAGTGCCTCGTCTTCGTTTGGCAGCAGAAGATCGACGAGGGGCAGCAGCTCGTGGAGGACGCCGTCCCATCGGTCGTCCGGATCGTCGTTGGTGTCCAGCGAGATCGTGATGCCGCGCTCCTTCAGCGCGCGGAAGAGATCCGGCAGCCCCGCATGCAGGCCGCGCTGCAGGAAAAGCGACGAGAGGTGGAAATGGCGTGCCGTCGTCAGGTAGTCGAGGTCGAGATCGGCGCAGGTCATCTCAAACATGATGCCGGGATAGGTAAGGATGCGCCGCGTGCCGCCGTGGTGGAGCAGCACAGTCACTCCGGTAGTGGCGTGCTTATCGCCCATGACGCGAGATAAATCAACCCGGCATTCCTCCAGCCGCTCCATGGCGATGCGGCCCAGGTCGTCGCCACCCACTCGGGTGATGAATCCGGTGCGAAGCCCGAGCAGCGAGATGTTGTGGGCAAGGATGGCAGAGGAGCTGCCCAGCGTCATTCGGAAGCCGGAAGCGAGCAGCTCGTGGTCCAGGGGAAGGAATTCCGGCAGGCCGTAAAGGATCAGATCGAGATTGACCTCGCCGGCGATGATGAGATCCCGTTCGGGCATTGTTATTCCCTGAATTGCGGCCGAATACCAGGGGCGGCGCAGGAGATTCCGTATTATTACCATTTTGTTCCTGTTGTACGCAATCGAGTGCATCGACGAGGGGCCGCAGAGAGGTCATGGCGAACTGCACGGGCGCGGCGGGAGCGGCGGGAGTGGACCTTTCCATTGACAGTGCGCGGGTTGTTTGCCTCCTTGCGGGTCGCCCAGGACGCCTTGACATGCGCGCCGGCCAGCGGATAATCTGCCTCTCTGACCGCAAATGTCGTAAGAAAACGAAATATTACCAAGTGAGGCGATTATGCAGAAGAATGCGCGCCGGGGGGTGGTCCGGTGCGGAATCGCGGCGGGGCTGCTGGCGCTGGCGGCCTGCGGGTTCGCGCCGGGAGCCGCCGCGCAGGAGCATGGGCTGGCGGTCGCGGTGATGCCCGGCGGGCAGTACAGTCTGAGCGAGGCGGGGGCGGCCAGGCCGACGCTGGTGGCGGGCATCGCGGCAAAGGTGGATGGTCACTGGCTGCGGTCCGCGGAGTATCCGAAGCATGAGGTGCGCCAGTCGGAGGTCCAGGGCGATCTCGGAGCCGCGACCGAGTGGCAGGTGACCTGGTCCGGACTGGCCGGCGAGCCGCAACTCGTCTATCAACTGTGCGTGTTCCGCGATGCTCCGTTCGCGGAACTCCAGGCGGTGGTTATCAACACGACGGGCGGAACGATTCACGTGCAGGCGATCCGCGTGCTGGACGCGACGGGCGCTGACCTGGTGAATCTGGGCGGGCCGACCGCTGAGGAGCGTGTCCTCTCGGACAGCTTCAGCGAAGACCGTCCAGCAATGCAGATCCACGACCTGGCCGACGCCGAACATGGCATGCACCGCGCCGTGGGCAGCCAGCTCGTCTACAACCGGCAAAGCCACGAGAGCCTGTTCGTGGGCGCGCTCACCTCCGACCGTTTCCTCACCGTCCTGCGCCTGCACATGGGCCCCGCGCAGGGTTCGAACCCGACGATTGTCTCGTATCAGGTGGACTCCACCGGAACGACGGAGATCGAGAAGGAGAACTCGCTCCAGGATTCTCCGCCGGAGGATCAGATCGAGCTCAGCCTGCCGGTGGCGGCGGGCGGGCGCATGGACTCCGAGCGCATGCTGATCAGTGTCAGCCGCGATTATCATCGCCAGCTGGAAACCTACGGCGAGCTGATCCGAAAGATCCACCACGCGCGCGTGTCCGGTCCACCGCTGATGGGCTGGTGGAGCTGGACGGCTTTCTACTTTGGGCTCGACCAGGGCGCGGCGCTGACCAACGCGGAATGGTTGTCGCAGCACCTGAAGCAGTACGGCTACAACATGTTTCACATCGACGAGGGCTATGACTACGCGCGCGGCGAGTACACCACGCCGGATGCGACGCTGTTTCCGGGTGGCATGAGGCGCCTGGAGTACCGGATCCACGGCCTTGGGCTCACGCCGGGCATCTGGACCGCGCCATTCGAGGTCTCGGATCGGTCGTGGATCTATGAGCATCACCCCGACTGGCTGGTGAAGAACGCAAAAGGCCAGCCCATTCCCGCGGGTTATGTGGTGGACGGCAAGGACCAGCTCTACATGCTGGACACGACGAACCCTGGTGCGCAGGCCTGTCTGCGCAGGACCTACTCGACGATGGTCCGGAAGTGGGGCATTCGCTACATCAAGCTCGACTTCATGGACGACGCCGCCATCGAGGGCTATCGCTACAAACCCAACACCACGGCCATGGAGGCACAGCGCATCGGCCTTCAGATCATCCGCGAGGCGGTCGGGAATAACGTGTGGCTCGACAAGGACGGCAGCGCCATGCTGAATCCCGTCGGCTATGTCGACTACGGGCGCATCTCGCAGGACACCGGGCACACTTTCGAGGCTACGAAGGAAGCCGAGCCGGGCATCGCCGCCCGCTACTACATGGATCGCAGTTTCTTCGTCTCCGATCCTGACGCCTTCACCGTTTCGACGCAGACCATCTCCGACCAGAGCTGGCACGAGAGCCGAACGCCGGCGACTCTGAACGAAGCGCGCGCGTCGATCGCGCTGGCGGCGGTGGCGGGCGGAATGTTCGAGATCGGCGACAACCTGCCTTCGCTCGACAACACACCCGAACGTGTGAAGTTGCTGGAGAACCCTGACCTGCTGGACATGGTGCGCCTCAGCCGTGCCTCGACGCCGGTGGACCTGATGGACTACGCGAAGACGGATGGTCAGCCCAGCATCTTTTTCCTGCAGGAGTCGCCGCGGCAAAGCATCCTCACCGTCTTCAACTGGACGGAAGGGATGCGGGAGCACGCGATTTCTCTGGCGCGGCTGGGACTCCCTCCGGATGCCCATTACAGCATCAGCCCCGTCCTCGATGCGTCTGCCCAGGCGACGATCGACTCCGGCGTGGTGCAGGTTACGGTCCCCGGCCACGCCGTGCGGATGCTGAAGATCGTGGATGAGGATGTCGCGGCCGCAACACCGGTGGTGACGGTGAAGTATTCGGGCACCGGCAACGCGGGCCAGACCCTGGAGTTCGAGGCGCAGTCCACGCCCGCGGAGCCGGTGGTAGCGTGGCAGTGGACTTTTGGAGATGGCGTGAGTGCCGAGAATGCCACGGTGGGCCACGCCTGGACCGAGCCCGGCGATTACGACGTAAGCCTGAAGGCGCGCGGCCTGGACGGGCGCGAAGCTGTGCAGCATTTCAAGGTGCGTATCAGCGGTTATATGTCCACGGTCTTCAATCCGGCAGACATTCGCCGGCCGCAGTGAAGGGACGCGGTGGCATGACGGCTTCTCGAATCGGTATCATTCCTGAGATGTGATCGCAGGCAGGAAGGATCGGGCCGGGAGCATGGCAAAGAAGCCGAAGAGGGGCGAGGGAGACGCTGCGGACAGCAGTCCGATGCTGATTGAGGAACGCCGCCAGCACATTCTTTCCCTGGTGCAGAGCCAGGGCCGCGTGCTGGTGACGGAGTTGTCGCGGACGCTGGAAATTTCACAGATCACCATCCGCAAGGACCTGGACCATCTGCAGTCGCGCGGACTGCTGCAGCGCAGTCATGGGGGCGCGCTGCGCATCCAGTCCGGTGCGCTCTTCGATCCCTCGCTCCAGGAGAAGCAGAAGCAGCACTCCCAGGAAAAGCACCGCATCGCCGAGGCCGCGGCGAGGATGGTGCAGGAGGGCCAGTGTGTCATGCTCGATTCCGGCACCACAACCAGCGCAGTGGCGCACGCGCTCAAGCGGTTCTCGCAGCTCACGCTCATCACCAACGCCGTGAATATCGCCGCGGAGCTGACCAGCACGCAGTTCGAAGTCATCCTCATCGGCGGTACGCTGCGCAAGAATTCCTTCTCGCTGGTGGGCCCGCTGGCGGAAGACGTGCTCGACGAGATGCACGCGGACATCCTCTTCCTTGGCGTCGACGGCTTCGACGTGGAGACGGGAATCACCACGCCGAATTTCCTGGAGTCGCGTGTGAACCGGGCCATGGTGAAGGCGGCGCGTCGCGTCGTGGTGGTGTGCGACTCCACTAAATTCAACCGACGCAGCTTGTCGCGCATTGTACCCACCTCTGCGATCCACACCGTCATCACCGACCGCAATATCCCGCGCGAGGCGGAAGATGCCCTGCGCAGCCAGAACGTGGAACTGGTCCTGGTATGAGCGGACGGGAAGCGGGCGAACAGGACAAATTCGTGGCGCTCGTTTCGGCTACGGCGAAGGTGGCCCTGCCGCTGAGCGACTTCAGACCGCGCTCCATGCTCCGCACCGCGGAGCACCATGTGCCACGCCCGAAATTCCCGGCCATCGATTACCACAATCACCTCGACTCGCTGGAGCCGGCGGAAGTGTTACGCGTAATGGACGCCAGCGGCATCGAGTGCATCGTAAACATCACCATGCGCACCGGCATCGAGGCGCTGCACATGATCGAAAAGTTCCGTGCAGCAGAACCTCACCGCTTTGCCACCATGGGCTGGATGGACTGGACCGGTATCGGCGAGCCGGGATTTGTGCGGCGCGCCTGCGATGACCTGGAGCGGCTGGTGGAGCATGGAGCGGTCGGGCTGAAATTCTGGAAGGACCTGGGCCTGACGGTGTGCGGCCCCGACGGCGAGCTGATTCGCGTCGACGACGAGCGGCTTGCGCCGATCTTTGATAAGGCCGCAGAGCTGGGTGTTCCGGTGATGTTCCACACCGCCGATCCCGACGCTTTTTTCCTGCCCATCGATGAGACCAACGAGCGGTACGAGGAATTGGCGGCGCACCCGGACTGGAGCTTTTGCGGCTCGCACTATTCAAAGGAAGAATTACTCGAGCAGCGAGACCGCGTCTTTGCGCGGCATCCGAAAACAACCTTTGTGGGCGCGCACGTCGCGGGCAGCAGCGAGCACCTGGCGCGCGCGGCTCAGGTGCTGGATTCTTTCCCGAATGTCTTCGTGGACATCAGCGCGCGGGCCTCGGAGCTGGGACGGCAGCCTTTTACGGCTCGGGAGTTCCTTCTCCGCCACGCCGACCGCATCGTCTTCGGAACCGACCTGCTTCCCGACCAATCGATGTACCAGCTGTATTTTCGGTTCCTGGAAACCGAGGATGAGTATTTCCAGTACCCCTCGCATGCCTCGCGGCAGGGACGCTGGAACATCTATGGGCTCGGCCTGCCGGACGACGTGCTGAGGAAGATATACCGTGACAATGCGCTGTGGTTGCTCAGATCGAGATGAAGTCGGACTGGGACCGGCGCGCGCCAGCCTTCCGCGGTCACGTGACTGAGAGCCAAATCCAGAAAGCTGACCTCACGCAGAACACCCACGCGCAGCTGGATACGCCAGGCATCTTGCGCTGCCAAATCGCACTATCTTCCAGCTACCGCGAAGCAGGTTTGGTCCAATCGCCCTGGCATTTAGTCCTCTCGAAACCGACATTGCGAGCGTTCAGTGTGAACACGCTTAGTCCGGAAATTCGACCGGTGGCATCCCTGTGGAACACAAGTATTCCGTCGCCATCACTATCGAATTCATCTCGCGCGAAAGGCGTTGGTTTTACCTCTGGATTCCAGTTGCACCGAAGCACCAAAGTTCCCTTGTCGATCGACAAATTGTAGGTCGCATCGACTTCACCGCCTGCATACTGTCCGGCAAATTCCGCCAGAGCGGCGGTGCTAAGGCGCGGCTCCTCAATACCTGCTGCCCGCAAATGCTATCCCGTTGTTTCTTTCTATTCTTGCCTTCATAGCGCCCTGGGAGTCATCGGACGTGACTGTGCCAATGTCAGCATCATTAAATTGATTCGCCCCTATTCGTCGGAGTTTTATGCCGCCATACATCGGATTTCCGTCAGCAGCAGTGAACGAATGCAGAATTTGTCTATCCGTATCCAGATGTTTGCCGGCGAAATGGCCTGGATTGGGAGCGATTCCCATTGCCGGAAGCTCGCCATGCATTCGGCTCCACCTCCAGATCTTCTGGCAGATACATATCGGCGGCCTTGCGCGCCAGGCTGCCTGTCTCCGCACTCGACACATTGCATAGAGCGAGGACGGTGAACCGCTGGTCCGGAAAGCGCAAAATTACAATGCGATATGCGAACAATGCGCCATCGTGCTCCACCGTTGGCAAACCCGATATGTGCCCATTTCCGGGCCAGGCGCGCAGCTGATCTTCTCGCCGTTACTTAATACTCCGCGGGTTTCCAATTCCCGGATGAGTGGTCCTTTCCCCAGCCTGTTGTGATAAAACTTCCTGTCCCACAAAAGCAGATCGTCCACACTGCTCATCAGGCCGCCACCCCCGACGGCATCGTAACTTGTCGACCAGTCAACAAGGAATTTGCCGCCGGTCCCAGGTGCATAAGCGGCAACGCGGTCGGGGACAACTACGGTACGGTCGTCGTAATACCGGGTGCGTGTCATTCCCGGCGGCTGACAAATGTTTATGGCGGCAAACTCGGCCAGCAACTCCTTACTTACGCGCTTCACCACTTCTCCAGGCAGAAAATAGTTTGTGTTGCTTTAAATGAATTCATCCCCCGGAATGTTGTTGAGGCCCTTTTGGCGCTCAATCAGGTTGAGCGTTTCCGCTTCGGACTGGATATCGGAATAGTGTCGACCGGAATTTCTCAGTGGCATGTCTCGCTCGTCCCTTCTCCCACTACCTTACCCGTTATCGGCTTACCGCACGCAGTTACCTCACTCCACTTACCCATCTCCATAATCTTCCCGTCAAGATCCCAGATAATTCGTTCGTCTCGGGCATCCAGCCTGTTGGAGTCGTCACTTCGATAGTGACGATTGAACGCTATAATAGCAGCTGTAGGATTTGTCACGTCGTAACCAATCAGCCTCAGCCCCATCATGTCATTGAAGCCCTCCGGCGGGCTTGGCAGCGGGCCGCTGTCGTACCACAGGCCGAAACCATGCTTCGCCAACTCGTCCCACGGAAAATACACACCCGGATCAGCCCTACGCGTAGGTGCAACGTCGGCGTGACCGACAATGGCAGTGCGAGGGATACCAACGTCTGTCGTGAGCCGGGTAAGCAACGTCAACAGCGAGTTGATCTGCGCCTGCGGGTATGGCTCATGTCCATCGTTGTCCAACTCTATGCCGATGGAACGCGAGTTCACGTCGTCGGTCAACCCCCACCATGACTTGCCGGCCTGCCAGGCACGATCCCCGTTTGCTACTAGTTGGTAGATTCGCCCATTGTTCCCAATGAGGTAATGCGCACTGACTAGTTCACTGTCTCCATTGTGAGCGCGCAGCGTGTGCAGCGCATCCTGCACGCTGGTCTCTGCCGTGTAGTGCAGGACGATCATGCTGGCCTTTCGTTGATCGAAGTTCGGTGACGGTACCCAGGTAGCCAGCGGGTTGTGGGCCGGAACAACCCTACAGCCAGTCAAGCACAGAGCTATTATTACGGCCGGCGTCCACCAGTGTTTACACAACATAACTTCTTTCCTCCATCACGTCCACACTCTCTACCGGCCAGTTCACCCGGCGCGCGATCTCGGTGCTGTCCGGCAGAGCTTGGTTCTCCGAAACCGCTGCCTAAGTACAATCATACCTTTGATCCTTCGCTGAATCATGCGAGTCAAGCCGGACATTTGTGTGATTTTTCTCCGCTTTGGATCTTTACCGTTGCTCCCTGGTTCGCCTATCAGTTGCTCTTCCTGAGGCAGTGCGCGGAATGCTGCCTGGATTGCTGTCTTGTCCAGCCGGCGTCGCGGCCTGCACTCGTTAAACTGATCCATGGCGAGGTATCTTCGCTGTTGCTGCCAGGCTTCGTTCTATTCAGCTGACAGTGCGCCGATCAAAAGCAATGCCGAAACGCCGTTGGGGAAGATGCGGATGACTCGTTCGCGTCGTCGGATTTCCCTGTTCAACCGCTCCTGCAGCTTAGTGGTGCGCAAGCGTATGCGATACCTCTCCGGCAAGCTCAGCACCGCCATCGCGTCCTCGAAGCCCACCTCCAGTATTTGTGAAGCGCGCTCTAAGGGCATTTAGTCCGCTCGAAGACGATATTGCGAGCGTTCAGCGTGAACACGCTTAGTCCGGAAATTCGACGCTGGGCATCCCTGTGGAACACAAGTATCCCATAGGCACCGCTGTCGAATTCATCTCGCGCGACAGGCGTGAGTTTTGCCGGTGGATTCCAGTTGCACCGAAGCATCAAAGTTCCCTTGTCGATCGACAAGTTGTACGTTGCTTCGAGTTCCCCGCTTTTATACCGTCCGGCAAATTCTGCCAGGGCAGCGGTGCTGAGGCGCGGTTCCTCGATCCGGCTGCCGGCGAAAGCTATCCCGTTGTCCGTCTCCACTGTTGCGTCCATTCCGCCTTGGGACCCATCAAAGGTGACGGTGCCAAAACCGGGATCGCTAAATTGGTTCGCCCCTACCCGGCGGAATTTTGTGCCGCTGTACATTAGATTTCCGCCTGCAGCAACGAACGAGTCCAGAATCTGCCTGTGCGTATCCAGATATGTACCAGCGAAACGGCCTGGATCGGGAGCGTTGCCATTGTTGGAAGGTCGCCAGGCACTCGGCTCCGGCTCCAGGTCTTTTGCGAGATACAGATCAGCGACCTTGCGCGCCAGGCTGCCAGTCTGCGCACTTGACACATTGCAAAGGGTCAGCACAGTGAACCGCTGCTCCGGGAAGCGCAAAATTACGGTGCGGTACCCGAACAATGCGCCTTCGTGCTCCACAGTTGGCAAGCCGCGATACGTGCCCATTACCAGGCCAAGGGCATAACTGATCTTCCTGCCATTATTTAATACCCCGCGGGTTTCCATTTCCTGGATAAGCGGTCCTGTCCCCAGCTTGTTATGATAAAAGTTCCTGTCCCACAAAAGCAGATCGTCCACATTGGTCATCAGTCCGCCGGCTCCGACGGCGTCATAATTTGTCGACCAATCTACAAGGAAGCTGCCGCCGGTCCCGGGTGCGTAGGCGGCGACGCGTCCGGGAACAACTACGGTGCGGTCGTCGTAAAACCGGGTATGTGTCATTCCCAGCGGTTGAAAAATGTTCCTGGCGGCAAACTTGGCCAGCGACTCTTTGCTTACACGCTTCACCACTTCGCCAAGGAGAAAATAGTTTGTGTTGCTATAAATGTATTCGGCTCCTGGAATGTTGTTGAGGCCTTTCTGGCGCTCGATCAGGTTGAGCGTTTCAGCCTCGGATTGGATGTCGGAGTAGTGTCGGCCGGAAATATCCGTGAGCGTCAGAAAGTCCTTCAACCCGCTGGTATGGTGCAGCATTTCCCGCAGCGTGATCGGGTATCCATAATCGGGGAGTTCGGGAATGTACTTGCGAACGTTGTCGTCCAGTGAAAGAAGGCCCTGTTCGGAGGCCAATACAACGCTGGCAGCCGTGAATTGCTTCGACACCGAGCCCATGTAAAACACCGACGCGGGCGAAAGCGGAACACCCAGTTCCATGCTGGCCTCACCGTAACCCCTGCGATAAACGAAATTCCCGTTCTGTACCACGCCGAGCGCACAGCCCGGAGAGCCTGGCTTGTTGTAAGCGGCGAAAATCTGGTCCACTCGTGAATCGCTGCTCTGCGCCCTAAGGACGGGAAAGTTGATGAGGAAGCCAAAGGCGAGCGTAACAACAGCAGCAAGTCGCATCAGGTGCTCCCCCTACTTCTGCTATCTCGTGGATACTCGAGGCTGACGCCCTGCGTCGCGGCACGCAGGTCCGGCAGCTTCGACGGAGAGATGCCCTTGTCGGCCGCTTCCATCACCACTTAGCTGATGTGGACGCTCATCACCGGGAATTCAGCAGTCTCCGCGCTACCCCCACACTGTTCGCGATCGTCCGGGACAAAGGGCCGTAAATTCAAGGTCAGATCGAGCAATCGAGCAGGCCGCTAAAAACTGAGCTTCAGCGCGAATTGAAGGATACGGGGCTCCACAGTGTCCCCTAGTATATCTCCGAACGTGCTGTCGGTTTGACCCGTGTCCGGATTACCAAAGCTCACATTGTTGAAAAGGTTGAATGCTTCCGCGCGGAACGTGAAGGTCGATCCTTCGCGCCATTTCAATCCAAAGGTCTTGGCGAGAGAGGCATCGACATCTTTCTGGTCCGGGCCATTCAGAATGCCAGGACTCGAATTCCCGAATCCTGTGGCTAAGCCGTCGGCCCCGACCACGGGGTAGTTGCCAGTGAAGCAGCTTGTGTTGATGTAGTCATTGAGCTTGCTCACGACGGAACCCGAAGTGACATATTGGCCCGGATGGCATGTCCCACTGAGCTCAGCGAAGTCCCCAGCCTCGCCGAGCACATTGTTGCCGTTGGTTCCGGTAACGGTGAGCGGGTCCCCATTCTGAATGGTGATCACTCCGGCGAGCGTCCAGCCGTTGACGGTGCCCCTGAGCAGCGAATTGCCTGCCCTGAGAGTGGGGAGGGCATAGGCTCCGCTAAACACGAACCGTTGTGGCCGGATGAAGGTGGAGGGGCCGTAATTGCGAGCCAGATCAAACTGGTTGCCCAGCATCGAACCGGCGGTTGTGTCGCCGACGATTTCCTGGCCGGTTTGCAGGGCTCTGGCCCATGTATAGGAAGCAAGATACTGCAGTCCATTGTTGAAGCGCTTTTTAAGGCTGGTTTCGAAAGCGTTGTACCAGCTTTGAGCGAAGGAGCCAATTTGATCGAAGCACGTTGGGCACCAGCCCTCTACCGGAACGCGATCATCGATATTCGCGACAGTATTCGTCGTCTGGCCGCGAATGGGATTTGTCGCACTTGCATATTCCGCCTGGCTCGGAGTTTGGGAGCTGATCAGATGTTCTCCGCGGCTGCCAATGTAGCCCGCCTCCCAAATCATATCCGTTGCAATCCTTGTCTGCACGTTCAAGCTGTAATGCTGGACCACCGGCGGACGTATGTTCTGAGCGAATGCGGTAACGCTGCTCACAGTGCCTGGAGAGTAGGGGACAAATGTTGGGAAGGATGTCGGCGCTGGCTCGAAGGGATTGGCAAATGTCAAATTAGGCACTTGAGCCTCCAGGCGCAGATCCGCCCAGGGCTGTTCGAAAATCAGCTGTACTGTCGGCTGGCCGCTGATGGTCGAGTGAAAGATGCCGTAGCCTCCCCGCAAAACCACACGATTGCTGCCCGGCACGAGCCACGAGAAGCCAAGCCGCGGATTGAGAGTGTTTTGCCCATCGCCGGCGTAGGCAAGGTCGGTGGGTTCGCGCGTGACCCCCGCCGGAGTGGCATACGGGTAGTTATTACCCACTTCAAAGCCCTGCAGTGTGCCCGAAGCCGGCGGATTGGGGTTCAATGCCGCAAAGTTGGTATTGGCGTTTCGGCCAGCCACCTCATCCATGCCGCCCAGCAGCTCGTATCGAAAACCGGCGTTCACAGTAAGTCGGGGGGTTAGCTGAATGTTATCCTGCACATACCCAAAGGGGTTCAAGATTTTGAAATTGCGATCGATGATGCCTGGAACGTCCAGGTTTAGATATATATTGCTGTAAGGTGTGCCGTTTTCGCCCGGGGCGGTGCCACCAGCTTCCCCAAGCAGAAAATCGGGGTAGGTGAGGAATAAAATTCCGCCGTAAAACTTATAGTCGTCGTAGGCGATCTGGTCGAGGTTGATCCCGCCGCCAAACTCCAGCGACTGGCGCCCCCAGGTCCAGGAAAGGTTGTCGACAGCGGAATATTGGTTTTGGACGTTAATATTCGTCTGCCCATTGCCGCCCAACTGGAATGAGCCATCGACCCCCAACACGGGCTGCGTATTGTCGACGGTGAAGGCATTCTCAGGAGCATTCACGCCCAGCTGGGACCACTTGAAGGGTTCCTCCTGATTAGTTGCAGCCTGGATGCGGTTATAGCCGATAATTGCCTGGTTAACAAGATGTGGAGTAAAGGTGTAGAGATTACTGAGGGTGAAATCGCGAAAATGATTTGGATTGTTCGTGCTAAATCCCGGGACCGTACTCCCGCCCAGGCTGGGCTGATTGAAGCTGAGCTCCGAGTGGCTGTTTACGAAGAAAAATCTCTCCTGCCAGATGCTCTTTGCAGACTGATTCCACTCCATATTGCCCATGTACTGATCTTCGTTAAATGTGCATGGATCGCTGATTGTCACGGTGCCCGCAGCTGCAGGATTGGCGCCGGCGGTGACAATTTGCGGGTTCGGTATCAGATACTGGCCGTTAGCGTTCTTCAGATTTAACGCGGCAATAGCCTGTGGGGCAATGTTCGAGCCGTCCGCTTTGATAACATTCGCGCCGCCGCCGGTTCCGTCATATCCGGATTGCCCGGCCAATAAAGCTCCGATGCCTGCGGCGGTGCGATTGGTGTTTGTAAGAGCTGGTTCTTTGAAGGTAGTTAAGCACTCCGATTCGTCAAAGCCGTCCGCCTGCCGCGTTCCCTGGTAGGCAACAAAGAAGGTGACCTTATCCCGCAGGACCGGACCTCCGTAGGTAAAACCGAACTGATTCTGCTGCAAAACGGCACGGGGAGCGCCCACCTGATTGAGAAAGAAATCGTTTGCATTCAGAGCGGTGTTGCGGAAAAATTCGTAGCCGCTTCCGTGAAACTGATTCGAACCAACTTTGGTGACGACATTCACATTTGCGCCGCCGTTATGCCCGTAGGAAGCATTGTAGGGGACGGTCTGCACATTGAATTCCTCAATGGTATCAGGGTTGGGAATAGGATTTTCGCCGCTGAAGCTAGCGCTCCCCTGAAGGTCGTTGGTCCCGATGCCATTCATTTCAAAGTTGTTGTCCGTTACAGAGCTGCCGGCGGCAGAGAGCGATAATTGGCTGTCGCCGCGTCCAAGTTCGGTGGCATTCGTGACCTCGGTACTCACTCCAGGGGAAAGACCTATAATCTGCACGAAGTCCCCAGTCACAAGAGGAAGACTCTGGATCATCTTGCTGTTTACGACAGACCCGATACTCGCCGTCTGGGTTTGTAGCTGCAGGGTCGATGCGTTCACCTGGACGGTCTGGGTGGAGCTGCCCACCGCGAGAGCTACGTTCAGCGTTTCCACTTCCGATACGCTGACAACCTCATTCGTATAGCGAGCCTCTTTGAAGCCGTTTTTCGTTACGGTGAGATTATAGGTGCCGGGCAGCAGCAGGGCGGCTGTATAGCGCCCGTCGGACGTGCTGCTGATCACATAGGTCGAGCCGGTGGCGCTGTTCGTGACCCTGATCGTTGCACCGGGAACAACGGCGCCGGTCGGATCCGTGACTACACCTGCGATCGCCCCGGTGCCTGCGCTCTGGGCAAGTACAAAACCTGCCGCAAAAAGAAAAGACAAACCTGCTGTCAGGCGAAGGAAACGTCTCATCAGAAGCACCTCCGGAGTGAAATTGTTGTTGCACAGCAGGAACCCGATGTTGCAATCGCCATCCTGACTGGTCACGGCGCTGGTCTTGACGCCCTGGCCACGTTGGCGGCGATAATATGCGCGCGGCGAACAACAGCTCCGGCAATATGCGCGACCGCGCCACGAAAGGGTCCGGTGATGGTTAGCGCCGGCGCGAAGGTCGCAGGAAACGTGATTGCGGTCCAGGCCGCCGCGGCTGCATTGATTCGGTGCCTGGAAAAGTTCAGCATATCCGCCTTCGAAAAGTGCTTTGCACCGCCACCCGCTAAGCCGCGGGTTCCCATCCCTTTTTCTTTGTCGTGCAGGCTTTCCTACCGATCACCAGGAGGCCGTAAGGCGGGTTCCGGGCGCGCAGCTTTTGATTGATTCAACTCGCCCCAATGGACCGCCATTTGACCACATTAGTATCATCGAAGTCAATATGCGCTGGCGTTTCAGGAGCGGCAGATCCGCAGGTTCGCGGCGTATAAGCTCAATTTCTGCTCGCTTTATTTCGACAACACCATGCAGGAAGCGGGCGGGCGGGTGCTCTGCGTGCACGCGCACTTCGCCCGCCAGGTCCGCGTTACCGGCTGCTCGAACGTGAAACCGGCTTCCGTTCGCTGCTCTTCTGCGGATTGGCAGTAGTACTCACCGCTCTGAGTATAGTTGTCCTCTGTCCCTCACATTGCGATAATGGCCTTTCTCCAAATTCAGAGGAAACGCCGATGATTCGCCGTCCTGCTGAGTGTCTGCTTGTTCTCTTCCTCTGCGCGATCTTCTGGAACTCCGCCATCGACGCGCAGTCGAAGGCCTTCACGCTCCGGCAGGTCATGGGCGCGCCTTTTCCGTACGACCTGCATGCCGCGCCGAAAGGCGGCGCATTCCTTTGGGTCTATGACAACCAGGGCCGCCGCAACATCTGGGTCGCCGATCCCCACGGCGCCCACTACGATCTCCATCGCGTCACCAGCGACGACGCCGACGACGGCATCGAAATCGGCGATATCGTCTGAACGCCGGACGCGCAGCACATCGTTTACGTTCGCGGCGGCGACTTCGAATTCCCGGAAAGACCTTCGCCCAACCCCGATCTCCTGCCCCAGGGCGTTCAGCAGGATATCTGGATCGTTTCTGCCGACGGGACCAACACCCGTAAGCTGGCCCCTGGCCGCAATCCTGCCATCTCGCCCGATGGCTCCGCCATGGCCTATATCGACAACGACCAGGTCTGGACCCTGGATCTGCGCAATCCCACCGCAAAACCAGCTCAGCTCTTTCACGGCCGCGGCAGGCCCGGATCCCTCACCTGGTCGCCCAACGGCCAATATCTCGCCTGGGCCAGCGGTCGGGGCGACCACGGCTTCATCGGGGTTTTCAATTTCGGCACGCACATGCTCTCTTATCTCGACCCCTCCACCGAAATCGACCACGACCCCGCCTGGTCGCCCGACAGCCGCTCCGTCGCGTTCCTCCGGCTTCCCTCCCACACCCCGGGCGTCGACTTCAGGCCGCACCGCTCGGGTCCGCCCTGGTCCATCCGCATCGCGGACGTCGCCACCGGGCTGGGCCGTCAGATCTGGATCTCCCACCCCGGCCCCGGCAGCGTCTTCCGAGGAGTCGAGTCTGGCCGTCCGCTCTTCTGGGCCGCTGACAACCGCATCGTGTTTCCCTGGGAGGGCACCGGCTGGCTCCATCTCTATTCCGTCTCGACCAGCGGAGGCTCCGCCACCGACCTCACCCCCGGCAACTTCATCGTTGACTACGTCACTTTCAGCCACGACCGCCGCACCCTCGTCTACTCCTCCAATGAAAACGACATCGACCGCCGCCATCTTTGGCAGGTTTCCGTTAACGGCGGCCCACCTCGCCAGCTCACCCACGGCCGCGGCATTGAAGTCATCCCCGTCCTGTCTCGCAACAGCACGCTCGCCGTCCTCCGTTCGGACGCACGCCTGCCTCTGCGGCCGGCCATTGTCTCCGCTCATGGAGCCCTCCGTGACATCGCTCCGCAGATGATCCCCACCAGCTTTCCTGCCTCGAGACTCGTTACCCCGCAGGAGGTAATCTTCTCTGCCGCCGACGGCCTCCGCATCCACGGTCAGCTCTTTCTCCCCGCCTCCGGCCACTCCGCCGAGAAGTTCCCCGCCATCGTCTTCGTCCACGGCGGATCGCGCCGTCAGATGCTCCTCGGCTGGCATTACATGGAGTACTACTCCAACGCCTACGCGATGAATCAGTACCTCGTCAGCCTCGGCTATGTCGTCCTTTCGGTCAACTACCGCAGCGGTATCGGCTATGGGCTCGACTTCCGGGAGGCCCTTCACTATGGAGCCGACGGAGCCAGCGAGTTCAACGATGTCGAGGGTGCCGGCCTTTACCTCCGCGGCCTCTCCGACGTCCAGCCCAACCACATCGGCGTATGGGGCGGCAGCTACGGCGGATATCTCACCGCGCTCGCCCTTGCGCGCGCCTCCAACCTCTTCGCCGCCGGCGTTGACCTCCACGGCGTCCACGACTGGAACCTCGAGTTGCAGAACTGGGGTCCCTGGAACCCCCTGGCGCATCCAGAAGCCGCCCGCATCGCCTGGCAATCCTCGCCTCTCGCTGACATCAAAACCTGGAAGTCCCCCGTCCTCCTCATCCAGGGCGACGACGACCGCAACGTTCAGTTCGCGAACACCGTTCGTCTCGCCGTTGCGCTCCGCGCCGCGGGAATACCCTTCGAGGAGCACGTCTTCCCCGACGAAATCCACGATTTTCTGCTCAACCGCGATTGGCTCATCGCCTACACGCTCGGCGCGCAGTTCTTCAATCGCTATCTCAAAGGCTTGCCGTAATAGCCCCGGGGGCGAGGCTCCGCGCTCGCCCCTGGCCCGGAATAACAGACTTCGAATCTAGAGAGATCCGGCATATCGGACCAGAATTCCAGATAGGGCTCATTGCTATTCGGAAGGCTTGTGCCGTATTCAGTGCTGGTCGACTGTATGTCGGAAGGTCGTGTGTCCTTCGCGAACCGGTCCTCGAAGGCCCCTTTTCAGACTGTCGAGTTTCCAACGGATGCACGTTTTCCTACATAACACCATAGCTGCGGCGTATGATTTCGGCTCACCCCATCCTTGCGGATGTTTATCCCGCAAATGACAGCGTTTAACCCAATTGTCTTTGGGCATTCGATTGCTTCTGATCCGGATAGAAGGCGCAGGCGAAGTTCAGGCGCACCCCCTGCACGGTATCAGGCTCGTCTCTGGTGGAGGCCAGTGATGAGATTTCACTGTAGTGCCTCCGTGGGCGATGTGACAGCGTTCGGATGCACTTCAAAACTCAAAATATTCTGACGCTGGAGAACCGCATGCGAAAGACCGTAACGATTTTCGCTTTTGTATTCCTGAGCCTGATTGCCCTGCCGGAAGCCATCCCACAGGCGCGAACGCAGGCAGGCCCCTATCCGGTCATGGCACCTCTCGAGGAGTATCTGATGCCGAAGGATGCGGAGATCGCGCTGGCTCGCAGCGCGGCGCCGGCGTCGATCGCGGATGGCGCCACCGTGATGGTGCTGGGACGGCAGGGATACACGACCGCCATCCGCGGCACGAACGGCTTTCTCTGCTATGTGGAGCGATCCTGGGCAAGGACGCCGGATCACCCGGAGTTCTGGAATCCAAAAATGCGTGCCCCCAATTGCTTCAATGCGGCCGCCGCCAGGACCTATACGCCGATGTATCTGATGAAGACCCGCCTAGTGCTGGCAGGCAAATCGAAGGCGGAGATCGAGCACGCGATCGCAGCGGCTCTGGCTCACAGGGAGCTGCCGGCGCTTGCGCCGGGAGCAATGTGCTACATGATGTCGAAGCAGCAGTATCTCAGCGACCAGGGCCGGAACTGGCACCCACACCTGATGTTCTTTGTTGCTGGCGATGTGGCGAGCAGCTGGGGCGCGAATCTGCCGGGCTCGCCGGTGCTCGCGGCCTATAATCCGGAAGCACGGGTGACGGTTTTCATGGTCCTGACAGACCATTGGTCGGATGGAACGCCGGCTCCGCACTGATCCAGCGCACCGGGGAGTGACAACATGCGGGATGCTTCCGGATGGCTGACGTCCATGTAAGTCGATCTTCTGGCACCTCTCGATCGTCTCCGGCCTGAGTCTGAGCAGCGGTCGGATGCTGTCGCCGGTGTCGATGATGGTCGCCAGCAGCGTGCGAAGACAGCCCGTCCTGGGAAGCCGCGTCTTGCTGAGCTCGACCCCGGTCTCCACAATGTCAGCGCATCACCCGCGTTGCTCGCGTCTTCGACGCGCTCCTCTCCTCCTCTCAGGCTGTCGAGCTTCCAATTGATGGATGTGTGCCTACATAACACCGTAGCTGTGAAGGATGCTTTTCAGTCATCCCGCATCTGTGGGTGTTTATCCCGAGAATCTCATGGGTAGACCCGGCGATATTTGGACCGCCGATTGCTCCTGATCTGGATACAGAAGGCGCAGACAAGGTTACAAGCGTCGCTCTGCCGATTATTGAGCACAGTCCTTTCCCGGTATCCGGTCGCCCTTAAATCTTGTACTGGCTGACTTCGTAGCTTGGCGGTCTCCGGGGCTTAATGAAAAGTGAGGGAAGAGGGCGGATCTGTTTCTTCATTCTGACCTGGCCGCAAGTGGTTCGCCCGGACAGTGGTGCAGATGCACAACGAACAACTTATGGAGGAACCAGCAAATGACACAACTGAGGTTGCGGTGGTTCGTTGTAACGTTTGTGGGTCTGGGTTGCGTCCTGGCCGGAGCAAGACACGCCCGGGCACAGGCTACAGCCACGGGCACAGTAGTTGGGACGATTACCGATCCCAGTGGCGCGGTCATCTCGGGAGCTGCGATAAGGCTGACGGGTCCGGACTTTTCCGCGAAGGTCGTCAGCACCGGCTCCGGCCAGTACGTAATCCCCTCAGTGCCTCCAGGAACCTATACTGTGACGGCGGTCAAGACCGGCTTCGCGACGACCAGGACGACGGGCGTAACCGTGAGCATCGGCATGCAGAGTACGGTCAACCTGAAGATGAGCGTGGGTTCGACGGCCACCACAGTGGAAGTGCAGGTGACCGGCGAGGAGCTACAGACGCTGAACGCCACGGTTGGCCAGACCATTGGTCAACAGGCCATTGAGTCGCTGCCCAGCCTCAACCATGATGCCACCACCTTCACGGTGCTGCAGCCGGCAGTCAGCGTGGAGGGCAGCGTGGCTGGTGCGGTGAACGACCAGAGCACCTTCCTGCTCGACGGTGGAAACGCCACCAATGATATGGATGGAGGCAACAACGTTTATATGAACACCTTCGCTGGTGACCCGACGGACGGCGCGGCGGGCACGAAGACAGGTGTCTCGGTGCCGACGGGCGCCATTCCGACTCCCACTGACAGCGTCGACGAAGCTACGGTCAACACTGCGAACCAGACGGCGGACTTCGACAACTCGGCGGGCGCGCAGGTGGAGTTTGTTACGCCACGCGGCACCAACCGCTGGCACGGCGGTGTGTACTGGTACTACCTGGACAGCGGCCTGGGGGGGAACAGCTGGCAGAACAATCAGACCGCGACACCGCTCGCCAATTACCATTACAACCGTTTTGGCGCCAAAGCCGGCGGCTGGATTCTGCCCGGCAAGTGGGGGGGGCGCACGTATCTGTGGGCGTGGTACGAAGGCCTGCGCTTCCCAAACTCGGAGACCATCGAAACCACGGTTCCTTCCGCCAACATGCGAGCCGGGATTCTGACCTACGGCGGCGTGAATTACAACATGAAATCGATTGATCCGCGTGGCATCGGCATCGCTCCTGACGTCGCGGCGATGTGGAACAAGTACGAGCCGGCGGGAAACGACACGACGTGCAGTCAGGTGGACTCCCAGGTGGTGGGATATTGCGACGGCGTGAACACCATCGGATTCAAAGCCAATATGTCTCTGCCGCAGAGCAGCAACGACGCGGCAGTCCGCATTGATCACGACTTCAGCTCCAAGTGGCACTGGTTCGCCAGCTATCGGTACTACCATCTCACCCTGGCCACGAGCGACCAATACGACATCGGGGGATTCTTCCCCGGCGACACGCTGGGAGTGCCCGCGTCTCTTTCCGCGCGGCCCCAGGTTCCGTCGTATTACGTGACCGGCCTTACCACCAACATCACGCCAAATACCACGAACGAGCTGCACTACAGCATTCTGCGCGATTACTGGCAGTGGGGCAGCGAGAATGCGCCGCCGCAGCTTCCGGGACTGGGCGGAGCCATGGAGCCCGCCGGCGATGACGGCACAGACAACTGGACCGTTCTTGCCCCGTTCAACGTCAATACGCAGGATATCCGCACCCGGTTCTGGGACGGGCTGGACAACTTCCTCAGCGACAACGTCACCAGCCTGAAGGGGAATCACCTCCTGCAGTTCGGTGGGCAATATCAACACAACTACGACTACCACCAGCGCAGCGACAACGGCGGCGGTATCAACTTTACGACGACGTACCAAATGGGAGATGACGAGGGCGCCGGGCTGGTGGACTTTTCCGGTTTGGGCGGAGGGTTCCCGACCAGCAACACCGCGGCGCTGCGGAACGCAGCCGAGGTGTATGGTATCGTGACCGAGTCCCAGACGGTGTATACGCGCTCGGGGCCGAACCTGGCGCTGCAACCGCCGCTGACGCATGCGTTCGACCAGGACGACATTGACTACTACAATGCGTACTTCAGCGACACCTGGCACATGAAACCCAGCTTCACGTTCACCTACGGCATGGGTTATACCCTCGAAATGCCTCCTGTGGAAAAGAACGGGAAGCAAACGGTGCTGGTGGACGCCGCCGGCGAGCCCGTCAGGTCCGCGGATTACCTCGAGCAGCGGAAGATCGAAGCGGAGCAGGGCCAGGTCTACAACCCTGAGGTTGGTTTTGCTCTGGTGGGCAACGTCGGCAATGGTCTCAAATATCCCTACAATCCTTTCTATGGATCCTTCAGTCCGCGCGTCGCTTTCGCCTGGAATCCGAGTTTCTCGAAAAATACGGTCATCCGCGGCGGATACGGGCGCATCTACGGCCGACTGAATGGCGTTGATCTGGTGCTCTCGCCGCTGCTCGGCATTGGGCTGATGCAGGCCGTGCAGTGCAGGCAGGCCTTCGCCAGCGGCGCATGCGGACCGACAAATCCGACGGTGGACAACGCGTTCCGCATCGGGATCGACGGCAACACCGCTCCCCTGCCGTCGGCCGCGCCCACCGCTCCGCAGCCCATCTATCCTGGGGTCAACTTTGCCGAAGGTTCGGCCGCGGAAGGGATGGACCCTTCGTTCCGCCCCAATGACATCGACTCCTTCGATCTGACCATCCAGCGCCAGATCGGTCAGAAGATGCTGTTGCAGGTGGGCTACATCGGCCGCCTCATCCACCACGAGTATCAGCCGGTCAATCTGAACGCCGTTCCTTACATGATGTCGGTGGGCGGCCAGCAATTCCAGGCAGCGTACGCCAACATCGAGAGAGCGCTGGGTTGCACCACGTCAGCCGCCGCCTGCGGAGCGAACGTTCCGCCCCCGTTCCTCTCCAACGGCACCACGCCCAACCCGGCGTATGCCACCTACATCAACTCGGTGGCGAAGCAGCCGTTCTTTGAAGCGGCGATGAGCAAAACTCCCATCTGTAGCGGCACCATGTCAAATGGATCAGGCGTTCCTTATGCCAGCTGCACAGCGGCGGCGCTCGATACCCAGCTTTCCAACTTCGAAACACAGGCGGTATGGAGCCTTTGGTCCGGGTTGGACGGCGCCAGCTATTCATCACCGTATGCGCGCGGCGGATTCAGCTTCCCGGCCACGATGATGAACACCACGGGACAGTTCAGCAGCGGTGTGGCTCTGAACGCCAGCACCGGCTACGGTAACTACAACGGTGGATTTGTCAGCTTCGGTACCCATGACTGGCACGGGCTGACAATGCAAAATAACTTCACCTGGAGCAAGGCGCTGGGCACCGGCGCCGTGGTGCAGGCGTCGAGCGAATACACACAGAACGATGCTTACAATCTGGGCGCGATGTACGGCGAGCAGAACTTCGACCGGCATTTTGTCTACAACACCTACATAGTCGCCGCCGATCCCTGGTTTCACGGTCAGAGCGGTTTCCTGGGACGCGCGGCGGGAGGCTGGACCTTCGCTCCGATCTTTACCGCTGGCAGCGGTGGCCCCGTATATTGCAACACGTGGACGGACGCGCAGAGCTGGGGTTCCGGCGATGGCCAAAACTATTATGATAACGAGCAGTGTGTCTTTACGAGCAAATACAATGCCGGCCACGCCTCGCATTTTGGGGTGACCGGCGACCCGACAACGGGCGTGGGCACAGCCACCTCGACCACGCCGGTCAACATGTTCTCGAACCCGCAGGCTGTCTTCAACCAGGTTCGCGCTCCGATTCTGGGCATTGACACGAAAAACCCCGGGCAGGGTCCGTTCATGGGTCTGCCGTACTGGAACATGGATGCACAGCTCACAAAAGTCATCAATATCACGGAGTCGACAAACTTGGAGTTCTCCTTCATCGCGGCCAACTTGCTGAACCACATGGTCTTCAACGATCCAACCCTGAGCCTTGGTTATAACCCTGCGTGGGGCGTGCTGAACACGCAGCAGGGTAGTTCGAACACGCCGGGGAGTTCGCGGGAGATGGAGTTCGGCGGCCGGTTCACGTTCTAGCCCGGCACAGCAACCGGGGCGGAAACGCTCTGGCCCTGCAAGGCCCAACAGTTCGGGCGGGAGTCGTTCGCGGGGCTTCCGCCTGTTGTGTTGCAGACGAGAATCTCGGCAATTTCGAAGGGTACCTGGTAATCGTCAAAGCGATACAGGAAATCCGAGCTGGGACTTTCTCCGCCTCCGCCATCGGTGGCTAAATATCATGGGTACCTGTCAGGGCATAGGACTGTGACAACAGTCCACGCCTCAATGCCAGGCGCGCAGTCCCGCTGATTGGCAAAGCCTCGCCGTTGCGTAAGTGAACGAAGGCGTTACCGTATCTTGGAAGGTCGAACTCCGTGACATGGTCCAGGTTTACGATCGCGTTTCTGTGTACGCGAAGGAAACGCTCCGGGTCCAGGTGCGTGTATGCGTTCTTGATCGTCGTTCTGTGTTCGTAACTGGTATTCTGCAAGTGCAGCCGAACCAGGTTTCCGTGACTTTGAATCCACAATACATCACTCATTGATACTAAGACGAGTTTGTCTCCTACCTTAACTGCCATTCGATTCAGGTACTTCTCACGCGCTGTTCCGGGGGGTTGCTTCAATTCCAGAGCCGAAGTGACTCCATTGGCAGATCCCGCTTCTATGACTTCCGGATGTGAAGCGTCGGAAAGCATATGCTCCGAACTCCCTGAGCGGGGGCCCTCCTGATTGGAATATGAGGCATTCCATCCAAGGATCGTCATAACGCAACTCCGTTTGCTCGAAGAATTGAATAATCAGGCGGCGTCGCTTCCCTGGCCCGTTCCTGGTGTTGCTCCGGCCCCTCGTTCCGGTGAAACAGCATTTCGATGTACCGCCGCAGGTGGTCGATCATCGTGGCTGCCACCTCCGGCCCGCCGCATGCCTTCGCCAGAATGAAGGAGCCCTGGATCACCGCCTGCGTGTAGAGCGCGAGACTCCGCGGCGTCCAGTTCCCATGCACGTCGTACTTCTGCATCGCCGCCGCAATGTCAGGTTCCAGCGTCGCCGCGTGCCCCGTGATGCTCTGCTCGCACGCCTCCCGCAGCTGCGGATGTGTCGCGTACACCTCCTGCACCATCGTCCCTGCCAGGCAGGTGAACTCCGGCAGCTCGCCCCGCAGCAGCCCCTTGCGGAAGTCGAGGTAGGCCAGCAGCCGGTCCAGGGGATCTTCCAGTGCCCGGTAGGGTGCAGATGCAAACAGTGCCCCCGCCATCTCGTTCCAGTGCTCCGTCGCCGCCAGCGCCAGATCCTCTTTGCTTTTGAAATGGTGAAAAAAGCTGCCCTTGGTCAGCCCGGCCGACGCGCAAATATCCTCCACCCGCGTCGCCTGGTAGCCTTTCTCCCGAATGACGTGCAGCGCGGCCTCCAGCAGCTTCGTCTTCGATTCGTGTTGATTCTGCTGGACTTTCATAGCATACCGATTAGTTGGTATGTATGATAACCAACCACAACCTCACTGTCAACACGCCTGAATGCGATTTCGTTGTGTATCCTGCCGAAACCTGGGCAGAACTCGCGCCGGGCAGGTGTGCTCGTTTCCGACCGCGCCGACAAGCTCCTGAGCGCCGTGCAGGAGTCTTCGTGTCCTTATTACCAGAGGGCAACGACGCCGCCGGCCGGCGGCACATCGAGCACTCTGTGACTCTCACGGTCTGGCCTCAATAAACAAAAAGGACACGGCGATCCGCATCCCTTCTCTCTTCGGATATTCAGTTGTCTTGATGTGGCGGGCTTTTCGCGCGCGCCCAACCCGTCCTGGCGCAACGCCGTTCTGAGGACGAAAAGGGGAAATCGGTGCTTAGGCAATGTGCATAAATAAGCACTTCAAATAAGCCTGGGCGTGTGTTAGGGTTCATGCGTGGCGGGGTCTGCTGCGGAGATTCGGCGACGTTTCGAGGAGTTATCTCCCGCATTGAACGAGCGGGGCCGTCGTCTGTTTGCCGCTGCAGAGGCACGCGCTTACGGTTTTGGCGGTGTGAGCGCAGTGGCGCGCGCCACCGGCATAGCTCGTAGCACGATCGCTCGTGGTGTGGAGGAGATTGAGGTAAAGCCCCAGGCGGAGAAGGGGCGGGTACGCAAGCCGGGCGGTGGACGCAAAGCAAAGCGCGTTGCCGATTCGTCTCTGTTGTCCGATCTGGGACGTCTGGTAGCAGCAGATACGCGGGGCGATCCGATGCGGACTCTGCTCTGGACCTCGAAAAGTCTGCGACACTTGTCTCTGGCATTGCAAGCGCGTGGGCACGCCGTCTGTCCGCATGTGGTTGCCGATTGCCTGCGGGAACTGGGCTACAGCTTGCAGGCGAACCGTAAAACCAGGGAAGGCAGCGAACACATGGACAGAAACGCTCAGTTCCAGTATCTCAACGATCAGGCTACAGCGTTTCTGAAGGCCAACGAGCCTGTGGTCTCTGTCGACACGAAGAAGAAGGAGTTAGTCGGTAACTATAAGAATAACGGCCGCGAATGGCGTCCCAGGGGGGTGCCGGAAGTGGTCAACGTGCATGATTTCATCGACCCAAAGTTGGGCCGTGCCGTTCCCTGCGGGGTCTACGACATCGCCGACAACAAGGGTTGGGTAAGTGTAGGTACGGATCACGATACGGCCAGTTTCGCCGTGCAGGCGATTCGCCGTTGGTGGACGACGATGGGGCAACCACGCTATCCCCAGGCAAGCCGACTGCTGATCACCGCCGATGGCGGCGGCAGTAACGGCTATCGGGTGCGTTTATGGAAGATCGAGCTGCAGGCGCTGGCCGATGAAATGCACATCCCGATTACGGTATGCCATCTGCCGCCAGGGACCAGCAAGTGGAACAAGATCGAACATCGCCTGTTTTCCTTCATCACCCTCAATTGGCGGGGAAAGCCACTGCGCAGCTTCAAAACCATCGTGCAACTGATTGCAGCAACGACCACTGATGCCGGACTCACTGTGCGCGCCGAGCTGGATGAAAGGAAATATCCCAAAGGGGTGAAAATATCGGACGCGCAACTCGCCTCCGTCCGGCTCTCCCGCCATTGCTTCCACGGCGACTGGAACTACAGCATCTCGCCAAATTGAAGTAGTTAATTATGCACAATGCCTTAGGGCATTTCGCGATGAGCGGGCGCGCCAATGCCCAGGAACACCACAACAGCCCGATTGACTCGCACCATATCCTCATCGGCAAGGCGTCCCACGCGCGCACCGGTCCTCGATTTCGGAACCGTCGTGATCTTATCGACCGTCAACCGGCAGACTGCGCGGAGTCCATTGCTTTCATTTGGCTCCACCGGCAGCCGAAACAGCGGAGCATCGGTGGGATCGGTCGTGAAAGTACAAATCGTGATGGAGTCCGTCCTGTCGAATCAGTCGTCCTGCAAAATCACGACCGGCCGGGGTTTCCCGGCATAGTCTTTTGCGCCAGCAGCGGTCCAGATTTCACCACGCTTCATTGGCCGCTCCACTCAGATACGCCGTCAATAAACTTCTGGTCTTCCTTCGCCTGCAGACTTCTGGCCACCGCAAGCGACTGCCGGTGTTTGGCTGAACAGGTTTCACTGTCCCCGCTGTGGAAATCTCTTTTATTGGAAGTGGAGTTGGAAGATCGAGAAGACCAGGAACTGGCGCTGCTGTCGCCACTGTGGTCTCAGGCAGGACGCGTTACCCGTATAGATTGGGATGTATCACCGGCATTGCGGCACATTCGAGGTCCGGGTTCGGCCGCAACCGGGGGGGACGGCGAATGTTCCGGGTGGCCGACAATCCACCAACTGTCGACGGGATTGCATCCTCCTGCGCTATCAGGATCATAGACGTCAGTGTTCTCAATTGACCCCGCCCCGCCCAGAGCTTAGCATGGCTCCCTATCCGACTAACTTCCAGCGCCGCCCATGATTGACCAGACCATCTCGCATTACCGCGTCATCGAGAAGCTCGGCGGTGGCAGGATGGGCGTGGTGTACAAGGCTGAGGACACCGAACTTGGTCGCTTCGTCGCATTGAAGTTCCTGCCCGACGATCTTGCCCAGGACCCGCAGGCGCTCGAACGATTTCGCCGCGAGGCTCGTGCCGCTTCTGCTTTGAACCACCCGAACATCTGCACAATTTATGAAATCGGCAAGCACGACGGGCAGTCGTTCATCGCAATGGAATATCTCGATGGGATGACGCTCAAGCACCGAATCGGCGGCAAGCCGATGGAGATCGACACCGTGCTCTCGCTGGGAATCGAGATTGCGGACGCGCTGGATGCCGCCCACGCCGCTGGCATCGTTCATCGCGACATCAAACCTGCAAATATCTTCGTCACGAAAAGAGGTCACGCCAAGATTCTGGATTTCGGACTGGCGAAGGTGACGCCAGTGACACGCAAGCTGGAAGAGGCGGGTGCGACTTCCGGCGCCTCTACAGTGACCCTCGAAGAACACCTGACCAGTCCGGGCACGGCCGTCGGCACCATTGCATACATGTCACCGGAGCAGGCGCGTGCGAAGGAACTGGATGTCCGAACCGATTTATTCTCGTTCGGAGCAGTGCTTTATGAAATGGCGGGTGGGATGCCGCCTTTCAATGGCCAGAGCACGGCCGTGATCTTCGATGCGATCCTGAACCGGGCACCTGTTCCGCTGGCGCAATTGAACCGCAATGCACCTGCAGATTTGGAACGAACGGTTAATAAGTGTTTGGAGAAAGATCGGAGCCTGCGCTATCAGCATGCGGCGGACATTCGCACCGATCTTCAACGGCTGAAGCGGGACGCAGAAGCAACCGTTCACGACAGAATGGAGAACGAGCCACCAAAACTTCCTGAGGTCACGAATGAGTTGGTCGAATGCCAATTCATGCTGACTGATCGTGTGTGCCGCAAGCTCGACCGAGCCACTCTCGACCCCCGCATCATTGGCGATCACTTGGAATACGTGGATAACCAGGTAGATTCGGATGTTCTTGTATTCTTTCTTCACGGACTCGGCCTCGATCACCGGGATTTTGAGCCGATCCTCAAACGTCTCCCTTATCGTGGCTTTAGCCCGACCCTTTACGGCTGCGAGTCGGATCGTCGCCAGCGCGTGTCATTGTCACTTCTGGAACACATAACCATCCTGCGCGAATGGCTCCGAGATATTATCGGTCACGTCCACCCGTCGATGGTCATCATGGTTGGGTTTTCGTTGGGCGCTGATATGGGCTTCGAGATGGTCGTAGCCCCTTCCAGTGAACCTCTGCCTCCGATTGATGCGTTCCTTTCCCTGGAGTGCAATCTGAGTCTGGAGACCTGTTTTGTGTCGCGTGTGCTGGGCAGCATCAATCCCAAACGTCCGGACATGTGGATTGGCGATCTCAAACAGTACGGAGAGACGGCAGCTTCCCTCGATGAATGGCTGAACGTTCACGAGTATCTGGTCAAGGTGCTGCGAAAATATCAGGCAGATATTGGGGTGCTTCAGCGTGCTGCCGCCGATATCTCCCGCCCATTCGCTGAAACACCGGGCTTCGAGGTTTTCGTGCGAAGGTTCCGAGGAGTCCGGGAGCGCGTACCGTCGCTTCGATTGATCTTCTCGGATGCTTCAAGTACGCGAGCCGCTCTGGCGCGTCTGAAACTTGAGAATCTCGACCGGAAAATTCTCGGTGTGGAGTTTACGGAACACGCGATGACCGTATGCCCCAGCACGGATCATTTCGGTTTAATGGCCACTGAGCAAGTGCTGCATCAGGTCGATCAAATGGTTAGGGAGGTACGAGAGCGCCGAAGTCACGATGAACTGCTGCGGCGAGTCGGGCTGGCTCAGCCCAGGTGATCTAACTGGTGAAATGGTATTCCCCGCGCCAGCAGGAAATGGAAATTTCCGTGTTGTCAACACGCGACCTCCTGCCTTCGATCCGAACACCCTTTTTTGACTACACCCGCAAGTCGAAGAAAACAAAACTTTGACCACTTGCTGCCTTCTTAACCAGTCAAGTTCGACCATTGCCGGGTGCCGTCCCAGGATTTCCGCCAATGGGCACGTCCGCGTCCCATCTGATCGGTCAGGCGGAGCGAGGGATCCGCAGTTGCCTTTCGCACACCCCATACTCAAACGTTCGGTAGGCCGAGCAACGACTCCTCACCCAACAAATCTGAGTTGTCATCCCGAAGCGAGCGCCCTGGGGCCCCATCGCGCAAGGTCGCGTTTGCCGGGGCGATGGTGGTCACGCTTTGGGCAGCGGGAATCATCGGCTCGGCAGTTGTAGATGCTGCACACCCTTCTGCTAATCCGGCAATCGATAACACGATCCATTTGCGAGACGCAGTGATTTACGGCATCCTGGCCGTTGCTGCCGTAATGGTTGATTGGGCGGGATACCGTGCCTTACGGCTATCTCGCTGAAGGGCGCTGATGTCGCACCCGGCCTTTCAGGCGATTCTGACGGATGACCGGCATCGCGGAACATTCGACGGCAGGTGCCCTGGGGATGGGGACGATCGGCGAAATTACAGCTCGGCAATACGCCCAGAGCGCCCTCTGATAATGCGTGCTAAGGCTGATGTTGTCAGTCGAGAATTTGTGCAGTGGGATGGGCAGAATCAGGACCGTTCGCGGACCAGCAGCTGCTGAGCCAATTCGAGGATGGTCTCAGGGGCGCGGGACTCGTCGGCGGAATCGCCGGCCAGCAGGTCGTAGAACTCGAATGAGGTGAGGGCGGCGAGGACGGCGGCGGCTTTATCCAGGGTGTCACGCACGCCGCTGAGGCTGGCAATGCGCTTCGTGGCCATGAGCCGGCGGCGGTTGCGTGCTTCCAGGACGCGGCCGAGAACCGGATCGATGGCGGCGATGCCATGGACCCGGCGGAAGAGCACGCGATTGCCCGCCCAGAAGCCGCAGAAAACCTGGACGAAGCGCTGCAGCATGGCCTCGGGCGTGGGCTGGGTCATAACATCGCGCATCTCATCCATCCCGCCATCAAGCGCCAGGGAGTCAAAGAGCGCCTCGAGGACCGCAGCCCTGGTCCCAAAGAGGTTATGGATGGTCTGGCGCGTTACGCCGCTCTCGGACGCGAGCGACGCCATGGTGAGTTCCCGGTAGCCCCTGGACTCAAGCTGCGAGCGGGCGGCGCGGAGGACGGCAGCGCGATTCTGATCCATCTGCTCCATGCGCTTTCCGAGGTCGTACGGGCGCCTGGGCGTCCCTGTTTTGGCGCTGCTCACGATTCTGATTGTATGATTCCATATTTGACTGGACAGTATGTAAAATTAAATGTACAGTGCAGGTTGCTGGAGGCCTCGCCATGAGCGGCGCTGAAATCTTCCCCTCGAAGCCAGAGCCAGGCGGCCTGTTCCCGCAGTGGATCCGCGTCAGCTTTTGGGTATGCATCGTGATTGCCGTGGCAGCGGTGGTGCTGCGGGCGATCGCGCTAAGCGTGTCCGTGCGTGGCGGCCGGCCTCCGGGGACTGCGGAGCTGGACGCGCATTTTAAGGGGCACGCGGCGCTTACCTGGACGCACATCCTGTGCGCGCTCGGTTATGTGCTGTTGCTGCCGTTCTGCTTCTGGAAGCGCACGCGAAGTTTGCCCCTGGTGACGGGGATGTTCTTCGGGCTTGGGTTTGTAGTGGGGGCGACGGCGTACGCCATGAACCGGTACGCCATTGGCGGATGGGTGGAGCGCTCCGCGATTCTCTTCTTCAACACCCTGTTTCTGAGCGAGCTGGTGTATGCACTGTTGTTACGCCGGCGTGGTGATCCCGCCGGTGAGCGGGTCTGGAGCATCCGGGCCACCGCCGCTCTGCTCGGGATCGCTGCAACGCGGCCCGTGGTGGGCGTGTTCTTCGCTACGTCGCCGCTGACTCACCTGACGCCCAGCCAGTTCTTCGGATACGCATTCTGGACAGGCTTCTCCATCAACACTCTTGCCATCGAGGTATGGCTGCGCTCGCGGGCCCGGGCGGAAAGGATTCTGTCATGACCATGACCTCTCCAGCCTCACCGCGGCCGGCCGCGCTGGCGGTTCACAGGGGACCGCATCCGGGCATGCTGGCAGTTCTTTACACGCTGCTCTTCTGCGGCGGTCTCTACCCGGTAACGAACCTCTACAGGGAGCCTTATTGGCCTCCTCCGTGGGACCCGGCGGCGGTGATCGTTCATTATTTCCAGCACTACGGGGATCGGGTGCTGGTGTGCATCACCCTGCAATTTGGTGCGATGGTGTGTCTCGGGCTTTTTACCGCGGCGGTCGTGAGCCGTTTGCACTTCCTGGGCGCGCGCGCCACAGGGATTTATATCGCACTCATCGGAGGTTTCCTGGTGGTTGCGGATTCCTTTGCGGGGACCATGGCAATGTGGACGCTTCTGCGCCCGGGCGTGAATGAGAACGGCACCGTGGTGCTGGCTCTCAGCTATCTCGCCTATGGACTCGGGGGGCCCGGCTTTTCCGTTCCCATGGGACTGCTGATGGCCGGAGTGTCGGTGACGGCGGCATTTATGAAGCTTCTGCCGAAGTGGGCGATTGTGCTCGGGCTGGTACTGGCCGCGGCGGGCGAACTAAGCTGGCTGAATCTGGCATTTTTTCCCAGGCTGCTCTTCCTCATTCCGTTGGTGCGGTTCCCCGGATTTGTGTGGCTGATCGCGGTGGGATTTCTTTTGCCAAAGGTGCGGCGCGTTCTGTCGGAGGCAGAGCAGATCGCCGCAGGCCACTGAGTGGTGATGCGGGCTCGTGCGTCGCAGAACGATGAGGCCGGACGATCTTATTCTGCCCCGGGGCCGCCCTGCGCCTGTAATCCGGCAAATCTCCTCCCTGTCTTCTTCATGAGTGCGCGCGTCATCCAATGCTCACCGAGCCGGATTATTGCTGTTCAGACCGGCCATACTGACGTTTCGAGGCGAGCCAGCCGATCTGGACTCCGTGCACGGCGAAATTGCCGGATGGCCGATTCCGCTCACCCGAATGGGGCATTTCCCGATTGCCAAATCTGATCGATGATCGGCAAAACGAAAGATGGGCAACCAAGCGCCCGCTGCCCCACCTTGAGACGGAGGGGGTGGCGGGCGTTCCCTTTTTGCTCACTTCATCGAAGACCTGGGCAACAGAGCGCATTGCACCAAAGTGGCAGCCGGGACCACCTCAGATTCAGGCACAATCGTCACAGTTGCCTGTATCGATGACCACCCAAGCCATTCTCGAAAAGTTGATGGAAGTTGAGCGTGCGCTGCGAAACCGTGATTGTTTGGCCGCTCATATGCTCGTGTTCGATGTCCAGGACCGGGTCCTGCAACTTGAGCGCGAAATGATTGAGATGCAGGTACGAAAGGTACGCCTGCCCGATGACGTACCCGCTGCCCTGGCCTCGAACTGGTCCTGGCGAGCTAACGGGCTTGAGAGCGCCGCCGATGAAGCGCACGATGAAACAGAAGGACCCCTTCAGGTGCTGGCGCAAGTCCAGGCACACTGAGCTTCTGCATCTGAACTCTCCCGCTGTTTATCTCGAAGGTCGGCAATTGCGACGCGCGGCGATCTCCGCAAGTCCAGGGCGCTGGGGTCGCCGATTACAAGGTGATGGTACTCGGAAGAGGGAAGTGTGGAAGTACAAGCCCACGGGCCGGAATCGCTACGGCCTACGGATCACCCTGGACAATAATGTGGTGGTGGAGTGAACTGAGCCAGTCGCCGGAGCAATCGCCCGGCTCTTACGACCGGGTAGTTGCTGGATGAGGGGCGTTCCTGATGGACTGGGATGGGAATTCCCATCGGCCAACGGCACGTGGTGGGCGGCCACTGAACCACCCTGAAAATGCGATGAGAATAGGAAGAATTCGGTCTTGCCCCTGCATGACGGCAGCAACGACGCAGCTTTCAAGCGACCGCAGCGATGAGGGTGTCGCGCGGGAACTCCGGATACAGCCCAAAGACATATCGGTACCTATGCCCCGGCGGGCAAACTCGCGCGATCTAAATCAGATTGTGGTTTGCGGCTGGCCGATCGGGACTTTTCCGGGTCTCGAACCGGCTGTATTGCGCGTGACAAGGCCCTCTATCGCCGCAAGAAAAGAATCCTGTCAGTCCAGTCCCAGGCACCTGTTTGCTTCACCAGGATGGCGAGAGCTTTGACGAGCCCTCCGATGTCCGCGGGAGAAATCGTCTTTTCGTCCACGACGATGACGCCAGCATGGGAACGGCCCTCTTCCGCCCATCGCTTTAGTAAAGGAGGGATCGTTCGACGGTCGTAGGTGACGAGAGTCAGTTTCTGAACAAAAGCCTCCTGCAAACACACAGAATCTTCCTCTCCCAGGAAGTTCCCGCCGTCCCAATCGACCATGCTGTAGATCACGAGCGCTTGCATCCGGCGGCGCAAGCCCGCAGCGACATCCGGTGAAATATGCTCATCCAGAAGAAGCTTCATCATCTCAGCGTCTCGCTGCTTTTCCCGCAACGAATTCAACTGCCTGGGGCAACATGCGCTTGATGTTTGTGAAGCTAACAGCTTCCTGCTCCGCCAGTGCCTCGTCTATCTCGTTAGCAAATGCCTCCGCATAGCTCGCTGCTGCCTGCACCTTGGCCAGTGGCCACTGCAGGTGCTTTGCCACGGCCTGGAGATCGTTCTTATAGCCGCGACACAGGAGTACGACTTCCCAGACGGCGAGGCTGCTGCCCTGGAGGTATGCCTGCCGGCCTATGGCGGAATCCCGAAAGTCGATGAACGCGAATTCCGAGCGCCGCAGGCCTTCCTCAACTAAACGTGCGCTGGCATCGCTAGGAGTCCACCCATGACGATTCGCAAGCCGTTTGAGCCGCCTTCCGCTGGCTGCTGGCAGACGCATACTGATAACCGTGGATTGGGCTGCTTTCATGTTTGGGATCCTCCGCTGTAACTCCTGTAAGTATTGTAGCGCATCCTCCGGGGGTTTGGCTTCCGTACCCGCAATTGTCGCCAATTATTCCGCGTGATTTCCCGCTCTGAAATCAGATCGGAACGTCTCCTCTAAGAGACGGTCGAAGGAGCCGTCTTCTATGTTGAGTGCCCAATTGCAAAGCGAATCCGGCATCTCCTGCCCGAGCCCTACGATCCCAAAACTGGAGCAACCCAAGGCGAGCGCGCTTGCGGCGTTGCCGTCTCCAAATTCCCGGCGAAGCTACGAACATGCCATCACAAAATTCATTGAATGGTTTTGTTGCAAGCCTCGGCTTGGAAATTCAATTGCCCCACTGTCGTTCGATATCGCTCGTTCCTGGAAGGTTTGGCTCTTTCAGCAGCCACAATAAACCTCCATCTGACTGCGATCCGGCGCCTGGTGGATGAATCAGGTGAAAGTGGCTGGCTGAGCCCGCAGTTGGCAACTGGCATCCGGAAGGCGGCCCTGAAAAGGCCGACGTCTCCAGCACCAAATTGGTCGGTGCCGATACCGGGATCTCCACAGGTTTCCGGGGCGGAATGTGAATGTAAGTACTGAAAATAAACGTTTTACTGGTGCCGAAGAAGGGACTCGAACCCTGCGGTTTAGCCAGCACCTTCCTTTTCAACGAGATACCGCTATCATTTGGAGACACGAGTCTTTGCCTTTTTCAATCTATTCAACCGACTCAATGCGCTCTACTGTGTAGTACCAAATCCGCACTCATGTGGACACCACGCCCTAAGATTGTCCCTCAGATTATGGACACCCCGGCGATGGGAACTGGATCTTGGGTCTCGCACATTTTCCTGAGCCCGCTGATCGCCAGACAGACCTGCCCTTGTTCGGGTCATGCTCTCCGAGGATAGGTGGTGATGCAGAACCCTCCTCGGTTGTTAAGCACTGCTCATGTACTCCTTCAGCTGGATGTAGAGCCAGGCGCGGGCAACCGTCCATTCACGTTCAACCGTGCGAATGGAGACTCCGAGGGCCTCGGCAGTCTCTTCAACTGTGAGTCCACCGAAGAAGCGCATTTCGACGATCTGCTCCTGACGCGAATCCACGGACCGAAGCTTCTGCAGCGCGAGATCGATGGCAAGAAGACTGTCGGGAGTATCCACGCGCAGTTCGGGCGAATCTGTCAGCGGGACGGTGTTCCACTGACCGCCGCGTTTGGATGCAAGCTTTGCGCGGGCATGATCGATTAGGATGCGGCGCATCAGATGCGCAGCCACCGCCATAAAATGAGCACGGCCGGTAAAGCTGGCGCTGCGCTGCTCAACCAGCTTGAGATATGCCTCATGGACCAGCGCCGTGGGCTGGAGCGTATGGCCGGCCCGTTCCTGACGCATGCACGCCACTGCACGGCGATGAAGCTCGTCGTAAACCAACGGCATCAATCGCTCTACAACCGTCTTATCCCCTCGAGATAGCCGGAGCAGGAGGGCCGTGACTTCGGATCTCGAATTATTCATAGAGCACAAAAGTTGTGTTCTCCCATTGTCCCAACGCAACGCCAGGCCCTTACCCTTGCTATTGCAGAGCGCGATACTCCATGCGTGCCTCCCTCACTACTCCGAGGCCCGGGTCAGCGCTTTTCCAGAGCGCGAGCACGTTCTGATACTCCGTCCGGCTGTCGTCGATGTCTCCACTGAGCGCCAGCGCCCTCGCCAGACCAAGCTGAGCAAGGGCTCCGGTAGGACAGTTCAAAACGACTCCCCGATGAACCAGTATTTCGCGAAAATCCGAAGCGGCCGCCGCGCCCTGCCGCATCGCCAGATGAGTTTGGCCGCGCACGTAAACTGAGTACATGCAGCAGGGCAGAGGGTCAAAGATGCCGGTATCGAAGGGAGTGGCGGCGCCGAGAAGCTGACCGGCCACTTGCGGCTGGCCCTCATGCAGCGCAATTTCCGCGTTCACGACGGGAATCCAGTATTGATTCAGCATTGTCCTGAGCGGCCAGGTTTTCCTGAACGCAGCGACGATGGCCTGAGCTTTGTCTGTTTCTCCCAGGACTGCGAAATCCAGCGCCTCGACTACATGGAGGTCGCTGTTGCGACTATGTTCGGATGAAGTGACCGCGCGAGCAACGTCAGCTCGCGCCTCAGCCTTATTCCCGAATTCAGCCTCCCAAAAGGCTTCTTTTGCCCGATCGAGAGCCACCACGTCGGCTCCGTCTGTGCGGGACGCCTCCGCGAAGGCCTTATCGGCGAACTGCCGGGATAGCCGCAGATGGCCATACCAGGCTTCGGTTCTCGCCTGCTGCATCATCAGCGTTTCCTGCAGCCCGGGATACGCAGCAGCATGCGCGACAACCTGATTCATTCCCGCAGGATCGTTGGTATAGAACGCCAGCCAGTACCGATCCCAGTCCATGTTGATCTCATGGAGATGTTCCGCATCGGCCTGGTTGAGGATGGCTCTGGCTTCGTCGGGCCGATCCCGATTCAGATAGTCAAGAGCCAGGTCGCCGTAGGCGACGGCGCTGTCCGGGTCGTTGCTGATTTCCCGGCGCAGCATCTTACCTGCCCCTGCGTACTCTCCGTAGTAGGAGTAATCGACTGCGAGTCCCATGGGCCAATCGGTGCCATGAGGATACGCATGACCCCAGGCTTCATAGGTATGCACTTCCTTATCCAGCTCGCCGGTCGCGAAGGCATAATAGAAGGCAAGAATGAAATAGCGTTCCCAGGCTGTGACTCGATCGCGCCGGATATAGGCCTGCAGAGCGGCTTGGCGTGCGTGGTTCAGCTGACCGCGGTCCCAGTAGATCGAGGCGAGGCGGGCGTACGCGATGGCAAAATTGGGATCCAGCTGCACGGCGCGCTGAAAATAAGGCGCAGCTGCAAATTCTCCCTGCTCATCGCTGATCTGCAGACCGCGAGCGTAGGCCGTCAAAGCGGTTATCGACGAGGTCGAGGCATCCCTGAGAGGGACATTGAACCGATGGAGGGACTCCGAGGATTCGCCCAGTTGCGCGCGCATCGAATCCGCGAGCTGGTCAAGCGCGGTCAAAGTGGCGTCACGACCGGCCACCGAGCGTTCGTCGGCGGCAATTCGTTTACCTGTCTGGCAATCGAAGCTGCGCAGCCAGAGGTCGTAGCCCGTGCCGCGTGAAAGAATGGTCCCCTGCAGGACCACCTGGCCGTCTTCCCGACGGCACACCTGCCGGCCAAGCTCACGGGTAAGCCGCTCGCTGCCGGACAGGCCCATGTAACTCAGGGCGCGGCGGACCCTGGCCTGAGACATCAGACTGATGAAGGGCGACTGCTGCAGCTTGGCTTCCAAAGCCACATTCAGGGAACGGTCGAATGCGGGGTCGCCGGTTGCATTGACAAAATCGGAGAGCACAATCGTGAGGCTGTCTTCGTGGCTGAACCTTCGACGCGGGTACGGGAAAAACAACGCGGCGCCGGTGAGAACGGCTCCGACGGAGAGCGCGACCGCCGCCAGTTCCCATCGGCGCGGGAGCCGCGACGGTCCCGCCGGGAGAAAGCGAAGGGTTCGCGTTCTTTCGGCAGCCGAATCGGCCGCTGACTCGACGGCATCCAGAAGTTGCCGCGCGGAGCAGAACCGGCGCCCGGGATCGGGATCGAGACAGCGCGAGAGGAGACCATCCCAGCGGACGCCCAACTGGGGGACAACGCGGCTGGGCGGCGGCGGGCACTCTTTCAGGCGCCGCAGCGCGGAAAGCAGGGGGCCGTCGCTTTCGAAGGCTCGCGTTCCAGTGAGCATTTGATAGATCACAAGTCCCAGGGAGTACAGGTCGGATGCCGGAGTTGGCCGGCGGCCTTCAATCTGCTCGGGCGGCATGTATTCGGGGGTCCCGAACGTAAATTGCCCGGTGCCGGGGGGGGATGCTTCAGGGAGTGAATCCTGGCTCCAGGCGAGGCCGAAGTCGGTAATTACGGCACGGGTTTCGCTCTCGCGGTTGATTTCCAGAATAAGGTTGGCGGGCTTGAGGTCACGATGCAGAACGCCTGCGGCATGAGCTGTTTCCAGGGCCGGGATTATCTGGCGAAGGATCAGCAGTATCTCTTCCGGACTCATCCGGCCCGATTCCTGAATTCGTTCCGCCAGGGTACGGCCATGCAGGAGTTCCATGCTGACAAAGACCACATCGCCGCTCGCGTCCGAGGAAGTGCGATGACGGAACAGATCGAAGACACGGCAGACGCCGGGGTGGGTTACTCGTCGGGCGAGATGGACTTCCCGCCTGAATCGCGCCAGAGCTGCGGGGGAAGCGGCGATCTCCGGACGAATGGTTTTGATCGCCACATGGGTCTGCAACTCCTTGTCGAGAGCCTCGTAAACTTCGCCCATGCCGCCACGAGCAATGAAACGCACCACCTGAAACCTGTCCAGCAGGACGGCGCCAGCGGTCAGACGGTTGGGAGAACTCTCCGCAGGGAAGTTCTCAGCAAAAGCGGCGCTGCGATGCAGTAACGAGCCGGCCTGGGCATGCGCCTTGAGCAGTTCCTCGACCGACGATCGCAGCTCCGGAGAGGCACCGCTTTGGTCGAGCAGACGGGTCCGCGAGGACGGATCGGTCTCGACCATGGTGAGAAACAGCTCCTTCAGCCTGGCCCAATCCTCGACCCTGATATCCATAGCAATCTGCCTGGGGAAGACGCATCAACACTACATCGTACCGTATCTCATTTTGTCAACAGGCACTTGCGCCCTGACCAGGGTCTGGCCGAGGACGAGCTCGCAAAGGGTTCCAAACCACCGATGGCGGGGTTTAGGGCGGATTCTCGCGTTACCAGTTAGAAAGCAATTCATCCCCGTCTGTCCTGCTGGAGGAACCATGAGATCGCTGACATACTTGTGTGCATGTGTGGGCGTGATCGGAAGCGTCGCTTTGGCTGGATGCGGCGGCGGCAGCAGTTCAAACTCCCAACCGATCAGTGTAAGCATCACCAGTCCGACATCGGCGCCGACGATTCAGGCGGGCCAGACGGTCAATATCACGGCGTCAGTCGCCAATGATTCCTCTAACAAAGGTGTTACCTGGACGCTTACTGGTTCAGGAACGCTCTCCAGCGAGACAGCAACCTCGGCAATCTATAACGCTCCGCCTACGGTTTCGGCAAATACGACCGCGACTGTTACGGCGACCTCCGCCGCAAATACCTCGAAATCGGCGTCCCTTCGGATTACAGTCACCCCGGTTCCAGCCATCTCGGTGACAATCACCAACCCCATTAATACCATCGCTGCGGGGGCGGCGGCGGTGACGTTAAATGCCACGGTGCAGAACGACTCCACCAACAGCGGGGTCACGTGGACTCTCACCGCCGGCGGAAGCGCCTGCTCGCCGACCTGCGGCTCTCTTGGCGGCGCCACCACGACCAGCGCGATCTACACTCCGCCCGCAAGTGTGCCGACTTCGCCGGACAATGCGCCGGTGATTACCGCGACATCGGTAGCCGATACTTCAGCGACATCTACAGATCCCTTTACCGTCACCGCGCCTGCCGCGCCCATCTCAGTGACGATCGCGAACCCCATTACCACCATCGCCGCGGGGGCAGCGGCGGTCACCGTAAACGCCACGGTACAGAATGACTCCACCAACAGCGGGGTCACGTGGACTCTCACCGCCGACGGAAGCGCCTGCTCGCCGACCTGCGGCTCTCTTAGCGGCGCCACTACCGCCAGCGTGACCTATACGCCCCCAACGACTACTCCTGCGTCACCCGATAATGCACCGACTATCAGCGCTGCGTCCGTAGCCGATACCTCCGCGACAGCGAGCGATCCCTTTACCATCACTGCGGCTGTCGTGCATATTTCGGTAGCCATCGCGAACCCCATTACGACCATCGACGCGGGGGCGGCGGCTGTTACTCTGAACGCCACTGTGCAGAACGACTCCACCAACAGCGGGGTCACGTGGACTCTCACCGCCGGCGGAAGCGCCTGCTCGCCGACCTGCGGCTCTCTCAGCGGCGCCACTACCGCCAGCGTGACCTATACGCCCCCAACGAGTGTTCCTACTTCGCCGGACAATTCACCGACGATCACGGCCACGTCTGTGGCCGATACGACCAGGGCGGCTTCCGACGCGTTCACTATTACCTCCGCGACGACCAACAATGACGGGTTGCTGAAAGGACAGTATGCTCTCATGGTGAACGGGTTCGACACAGCGCTGGCGGCCAGTATCAGCGCCAACGGCAATGGCAGGATTACCGGCGGGGAAGAGGACTGGATTGACGCTGGCGCCGATGACGACGTGAATGTCGCCATTGCCAGCGGCTCCTACACGGTGGGCTCAGACAATCGTGGCACCCTGACCTTCACCGACGCGAGCGGCAACGTATTTAGCTTTGCCATCGCACTGGGTACAGTGTCGAGCGGAGTGGCGACAAGAGGGAAGACGATCAGCTTCTCTGCAAGCCTTCCGGCGATGTCCGGCGTTCTTGCACTGCAGGATTCAACGGCGTTTTCCACCTCGGCGCTGAGCGGATCCTACGCTTTCGGCTTCCCGGGCTGGGACGGGAATGACGATCCAACAGTCTCCGTGGGCAGCTTTACGGCAAGCTCCGGAACCGTGACAAATGGATTATTCGATCAAAATGACGACGGAACGCTGAAGTCCTCCGTGGCGTTCACGGGAAGCTTCAGCACGGTCGATTCCGACGGGAGGACAGAACTGGCCGTTTCGACCGGCGGAAGCAGCAGCGAAGCGATTCCGTGCTACGTTGTTTCTTCCGGCCAACTGCTCTGCGCGGCCTATGAGGGAGGTGAAGCGGTTTCTTACGGCCAAATCCTGCAGCAGACAGGGGGACCGTATACTGCCGCGTCGCTGAAGGGCAACACGATCTACGAGGAGCAGGCGGAAACGGGGGTGCCCTCGCCACACGAAGTGCTTGGCATCCTTGCCTTTGACGGAACCAGTTCGGCGTCCGCGTCGTTCGATGTCGATGACGGCGGTGGCGCCGACAGCCCGGAAACGGGAACGGCGACCTACACCGTCAGCTCTGCGACCAACGGCCGGATTACGGTCACTCCGGCAGGCGGCAGCTCGGAAATCCTCTACATGATTGGACCCAACCATGCGTTTGCTTTGGATGAAAACACCTACCCCGGCTTCGGCACGCTGGAAGGACAGTCAGCAGGGACATTCAGCAATAGTTCTCTGCAGGGGACGTACGTTATCGGGACGCTGCCCCTGGTGAGTCCGCCGGCGCCGGGAACCGGTACCAGCGGAGGTCCGTCACTGACCCTCAGCTCCGGTGTGCTGACCGCCGCAGGTACGGGCAGCGCCACCCTTACCGCCGACACATATTCCTGCTCCGTCGGCACGTGCGCAGCGCAGGCTGGAACGCCCGGGACGGAGACCTATTCGGTAGGCTCGAACGGCCGGGTAACCTTCGGCAGCGGTGACAGCACGATTCTGTACATTGTCTCGCCGGCGGAGTTTTATTTCCTGACGTTCCCGTCGGGCGCTACAGCGAATCCGACGATCGGGGTTGGCAACCAATAGTTTCGCAGTCGTGGTGCAATTCGGCCGCAGCGCGGGCCTTCGCTATGGTTAGCGCTTCAGGTCCGGTGCAATGAGGCGAACTCATGAAGCGCGGCCTGCAGCGCCACATGTTCGCGAGCGTAAGCGCCAGCGGCGCAGTCAGGAGCAGCAGCAAGGGAGAAAGCTCGTACTCTGAAACCCAGTGGCCCATCAGGGCGCAGACAGGAAGGTCGAAGATGGTAAACACAATGCTCGTGGCAAAACGCCGGAGCGCGCGACGATACACGACGCCCGTTGACATGCCGATCTTCTCTCAGAGTGGTGGATGTCCTCACTCGATCCACTGGGCGCTTTAGGGCAATCGCCCTGCTCAAAGAGATTGACGCCCGACGCCCTGAGCATTTTCTGAACGTAGATGAACTGGTTTTCTTTGGTGGTCTTGGTCGTGTGACCGCCTGTCCGCCTGTTCAACGTCGCGATGTAGTTGATGGCTGATTCGCGGGTGGCAGCCGCCAGCGGAGTTCCCTCTCCAATGGCCGTTTTGAATGCTACGAGGATGTCTTCAATCGCGTCATACGTGCGTGGCTTGCGTCCACCCGGCAGAACCTTGAGTCGAAACGATTTCAGGGAATTTCCGACCGCATCACCGACGGTTAGGACTTTGGGCTTTTCTTCTTTCACGACCGCGTTTTGCCCAGTCGTGAGTTGCTGCCTCAGTTGTTGAGACTTCACTTCAAGCTGGGACTTGCGCCCCTCATTGCGGTAGAGCTTAAACAGCGTCCCCGCCTCATTCGGGTCTGGGCTCAGGGGGTGCCATTTGCCGCCGTCGTTGGCGACGTACCTGCCGCCTTCAACAATCGTCGGGGTGCTCGTCCTGGGCAGGAACACGGAATGCGGCTTCACGCCGAAATTTTCACTGTAGTCGGCACGGAGGTATTTCCAGCCGCTCGGAAGACGGACGTACTTGTAGAGCCGTGCGTCCTGACTGAGAGTAAGGTTTGCTACTGTACTTGGGCTTGCCACTGGTATCAATGTTCTCCACTCGGTTAATACCTAATACCGAAAAATGAGGAAAACTGAGCTTTGACGCTGGCTTGCCTTAGGAAGGAATCCTAACCCATTGATTCTAAAATACTTGGTGCCGAAGAAGGGACTCGAACCCCCACACCCTTGCGGGTACATGGACCTGAACCATGCGCGTCTGCCAATTCCGCCACTTCGGCACGGGAACAACTCCGGCACGGGCGCGCCGGGTTTGGGCAGCGACTCCTAGTCTGACAAAGCCATCCACCCCTGTCAAACGCCTGCGCCTCGCGCGCCGGCGCGGTATTCTGTAGCAGAAAGACGATCGCTCATGACTCCAGCATCCTCCTCGCGGCCGATTCCCGAAGAGCAGGCTAAAGAGATTCGGCGCCTGGCGCACGACCTGAGCAATGCCCTGGAAATTGTCCTGCAAACCAGCTTCCTGCTTGGCACAGTGCAGCTCGACGAAGACGCCAGAAAGTGGCGCTCCATGCTCGACAACGGCGTGCAGCAGGCTGCCGCAATCAACAAGACCCTTCGCGAATACATTCGCGCCAACAGCTAGCGACCGAAAAAGCCATTCCCGCCCGGCGTCTGTCAGAGTCGGTGGCTGCTTTTCCTCGCCAATGAGATAATGGAGGCAGAAGTTGTCACAGGGATCCTCACCCTGCAGTGTGGGGGCGTCACGGTTTCGACGGGATCGCTTGCGGCAAGGAGGCATGCCGGGGGCTGGGCACCCGTAATCGCCTGGAAAACCATAATTGCCAACACCAATCAGCTGGCATACGCAGCCTAATTAATTAGGTTGCCGTTCTCCGCGGCTTCGCCTGTGGGCTGCGGAAGGACGTCGCACAGCAGGCTGGCTGGCTCCGCTCGGTCCGTGCGGCGTCGGCGAGATCATCGGACTAGCTTTCAGCGTTTCTTGTCCGTTCTAAGCGCTGGAAGCGAATCCTTCGAACGCGACTGAGCATGGAGTCTCCTGGTTGACAACGATTTCGGACGCGGGTTCGACTCCCGCCGCCTCCACCAGATGTAAGTGAAGTAGAATCATATATTTAGACTGTGGAAAAATCGTAGAGCGAGAATTTGTACGAATTTTGTACAAGTGCTAGGCTGTTGGCATCATGCTTACGGTCTACACCCGACACTCCTCCAAATGCCCCAAGAAGGACAATCCAGCCTGGCGTCGTTGTCGCTGCTGGAAGTGGATCACGGGCTCGATTCCGGGTCGTCCCGGAAGTATGCGCGTTTCGGCAAAGACACGATCCTGGGAGCAGGCCGAGAGCCTGGCTCGCAAATATGAGATCGCCGCAGTGGGCGGAGAGGAAGTCAAAGAAGCACGAACGCTGCCCACTCTCAAAGAGGCCGTCAATGGTTATTTGGCGGATGCCAAGGCTCGCGGTCTCGCTTCAGCCACGATCCAAAAGCTCGAACACATCTTCAAAAAGCAACTCTTGAGCTTTGCCGATCAGCATCGCATCGTCTTTCTGCGCGATGTGAATGTTCGCAATATGACCGAATGGCGCTCCACTTGGAGCGACAAGCCCTTGGCGAGAAAGAAAAAGTTCGAGCGCGTCGTCGGCTTCTTCTGGTTCTGCGTGCGCCACGGCTGGATCAAAGACAATCCTGCGGCAACGATGGGCCGCGTGGTTGCCAAGCACGTTCCGACGGACTACTTCCCCGCGCACGAATACCGTCGCATTATCTCCGCTACCTACCGGCTCGGCGAAGACGCCGAACGGTCCTGGGCACCGGAAAAACGCGGTATCCGCATCCGCGCGCTGACAGAACTGATGCGCTGGAGCGGACTACGCATCCGTGATGCGGTCACTCTGGAGTGCTCAAGGCTCGAAGAGAACAAGCTACTGCTCTATCAGGCGAAGACCGGCATTCCTGTCTTTGTGCCGCTGCCGCCGCACGTCGCCGACCTGCTCCGCTCGATCCCGCCTGGTCTCAAACCAAACCCGAACTATTTCTTCTGGTCCGGCAATGGCCTTCCCAAAACCTACGTCGCCAATTGGCAGCGCGCTTATCGCCGCCTCTTCAACGTTGCCGATCTTCGCAAACCGGATGGCACGCCAAAGCGTTGCCACTGTCACATGTTCCGCGACACCTTCGCGGTCGAAATGCTGCTGGCCGGCGTTCCCATCGATCAGGTTTCCATCCTGCTTGGCCATTCCAGCGTGCGTGTCACTGAAAAGCATTACTCACCGTGGGTTCGCGCCCGCCAAGATCAACTTGAGAAGAGCGTACAGTCGGCGTGGGGGCCTGAACTGAGCCAAAAAACACTGGCAGGCTGACAAAATCAACTCGGACGCCTTGACCAAAAGGTGTCCAATGGAGTACAAGGAGAATAGGTGCAGACGGTTGTCGAGACACCCTCTTATTTGCGGGCAGCAGAGCCGATCTTCACAGAGGCGGAGCGCGAGGAGATCGTCACAATGGTCGCCGCGAACCCGGAGTGCGGCGAGGTGATCGTAGGAACCGGCGGCTTTCGCAAGGTGCGCGTTGCGCGCAGCGGCATGGGCAAGCGCGGTGGAGCGCGGCTGATTTACATCTGGCGCAACGAAGCGTTTCCCGTTTTTCTCGTCACCGTCTACGCAAAGAATGAGAAAGAGAACCTGACCAAGAATGAGCGGAACGACCTGGCGAAGCGCGCCGATGAGATCTTCGCCAAATATCGGAGCAAACCATGAGCGCAATGTTTGAAGACCTGATGAACGGACTCGATGAAGTGGATGCCTTTCTCGCCGGCCAGACCGCGGGCTACAAGGTGAGCGTGCCTGCCGAAGTCGATGTCAAAAGCATCCGCAAAGGGCTGAAGATGACGCAATCTCGATTTTCGGACACCTTCGGATTCAGTCTCGATGCGGTGAAACACTGGGAAGGGGGACGCCGTACACCGGAATCCTCCGCGCGGGCATTCCTGACCGTCATCGCGAAAAACCCTGGCGCGGTCATCGA
>Ga0335075_10000139_pt1 | contig 140542 bp, 133 predicted proteins | sample Lox_Sample_24_FD_206723 | JGI IMG/M metagenome (GOLD analysis project Ga0335075, IMG submission 206723) | Soil microbial communities from Loxahatchee National Wildlife Refuge, Florida, United States - Lox_Sample_2.4 | ecosystem: Environmental > Terrestrial > Soil > Wetlands | place: USA... | reverse complement strand
GTCCCGCGCGAAAAACCTGGTACAGGTCGACCACCGCTTGCACCGCTTCGTCCTGCCCCACGATCTTTCGCCGCAATCCCCCCTCGAAATCCCGCGACTCCACGCTTCGCAGCGTCGGATCCAGTTGGTTTCCTTGTTGAGCCCCCATCGCGCCCCCCAGCCGAACGTATCGGCATCCGCGGCGGTCTTAATGACCGGCTGTGTCGCAGCGGATTGCCCAAAAGCAGATCGATAGCCAAACGAGATTCGGCAGCCCAACATTCAAGTGGCTGACAATACGAGACTTACAGGCTCCATAAACCCGAGTCATGGGGAATTGGGAAGCGGATCTGTTTCAGAAACACGGCGGCGATTCGAAGTGGAACCATGTTACGGGCGGGTTAAAACTGTGGCGGCTGTCCATCCGCTGCTTGCACCCACCCGGGCATTTCTCGTATGTTGTGGAGGATTCCTAAAAACTCATGAGACGAATCCTGGTTATCGAAGACGACAAGGATATTGTCGAGCTAGTCCGTTATAACCTCGAAAAAGACGGATTCCAGGTCGCCACGTCCGCCGACGGCGCCACCGGTTTGTCCCAATTGCGCAAGTCTCCGCCAGACTTGCTGGTGCTCGATCTCATGCTGCCGAAGCTATCAGGCCTGGAAATCTGCAAGGAAATTCGCAAGGACGTGACTCTGAATCGCCTGCCAATCCTGATTCTTACCGCCAAGGGCGAAGAGGCCGATCGCATTGTCGGTCTCGAGCTCGGCGCCGACGATTACGTCACCAAGCCGTTTAGCCCGCGCGAATTGGTCGCTCGCGTGAAAGCGCTTCTGCGACGTACGGAGCCAGCATCGTCCGCCGAAAAACCGATCGAAATTGGCGGCCTTCGGATCGATCCGGCCGCCTATCGCGTTACGCGCGACGGCCATGCGGTCACCATGAGCACTCTCGAATTCCGGCTGCTGTATTTTCTGGCGACCCGCCCAAACCGCGTTTTCACGCGCGACCAGTTGCTCGATGGCGTGTGGGGCACCGACCGCTTCGTGACGCCGCGCAGCGTAGATGTCTATGTCCGCCGCCTGCGGGAAAAGATAGAATCCGATCCGCAGCGTCCCGCGTACATGAAGACGATCCGCGGCGCCGGATATCTCTTCGAAACTCGTGCGAGCTAGTTTTTTCTGGAAATTAGGGGGGATCTACCTCGGACTACTGTTCGGGGTTCTGTTGGTCGCCCTTCTATCCTCCTCGCCGGATGCCGCCGCCGGGCAGTTTCGCTCGCGGATCCTCCTCACTTCGTCCGTCGCGGTGTTGCTGGCATTCGTCGCAACCATCGCGTTTTCCCGAAGTTTCTCAGCGCGTGTAGCGCGGTTGCGCGATTTTACTCGCCGCATGGCTGGTGGTGACTTCCGGCCGCTCTTGCCCGAACAAATGGGCGACGAAATCGCCTCCGTCGCAGATTCCCTGAATGAAGCCGCCGCGCAACTGGAGCGCACCATCGAGTCGCTCAGCGGTGAACGGCACCGCGCCAGCGCCATTCTCCGCAGCATGGTCGAGGGCGTCGCTGTCATCGACGCGCGCGAAAAGATCGTCTTCGCCAATCGCGCCTTTTCCAACATCCTCAATCTGGATAGCTCCGCCATCGAGGGGCGTCCGGTAATCGAAGTTCTTCGCAATACCGAACTGCTCGGCCTCATTCGGCGCGTTCTTCGCGGAGAGGAAGGGCTTACCACCGATATCGCCATGGGCATCGTGCAGCAGCGAAGCTTTTCCGTGACCGCCACTCCGGTGCGAGCGCTCGATGCAAGCGTTCCCGCAGCCTCAACCGCTCCGCTGCCGTCCGCATCCCCCGCCGACAAACCATCCGGCGCCGTCCTGGTGCTGCACGACATGACCGAACTCCGCCGGCTTGAACGCGTCCGCCAGGATTTCGTGGCCAACGTCTCGCATGAGTTCAAGACCCCGCTGACCGCCATACAGGGTTTCTCGGAGACACTGCTTTCCGGTGCGCTCGACGATCCCGTCAATAACCGCCGCTTTCTGGGCATCATTCGCGAACACGCCGCTCGCCTCGCGCGCCTCACCGACGATTTACTGAAACTCGCCCGCATCGAAGCCGGAAAGCTCGAAGTCGATTTTTATCCCGTGGGCATCACCGAATTGGTGGAACGTTGCGCGGAGACGGCCCTGCTAAAAGCCACCCACAAGCAGATCGCGTTGCAGGTGGAGATCCCGCCGGGACTTCCCGCCGTTCGCGGCGATACTGGCTTGCTGACCGAGGTTTTGCAGAACCTACTCGACAATGCCATTCAATACACCGCCCCGGGAGGCCGTATTTGCGTCACCGCGGCAGTTCGCGGCCGGGAAGCCGTGATCGGCGTCTCGGACACCGGCATCGGCATTCCGCTGGCCGATCAGGAACGTATTTTCGAACGCTTCTATCGAGTGGACGCGGCGCGCTCTCGCGAGGCTGGCGGCACCGGCCTTGGGCTTTCCATCGCGCGGCACATCGTGGATGTCCACGGCGGTCGCATCTGGGTGCATAGTGAAGTGGGCGCCGGTTCCACGTTTTCATTCTCGATTCCTCTAGCCGACTGATTCCCGATAGGATTGCCGCGGATATATGGGCCCGCATTTCGGTCTCTGTTTCTGTCTTGAAACCTTCACGGTCCGTTTATGGCCTTGCAACACTGGCGTGAAATCCTGCACGCGGGTTTACAGGTATCGGGCCGGGGGAAGCCCGCGGAGGAACCGATGGCCGTCACGGCGAAGGCAGGCACCAACGGAATTTTTCAAACCGTGCTGATGAACTACTTGGTAGCGCAGGCGCGCACCGTGGAATCGTCCGTCAACCGATCGATCATCGCTCTGCTCGAGCGCAACGAACGGCTGGCCAGCGAAGTCTTTCTGACCGAGCCCCGCGTCAACGAAATGGAAATGGTTATCGACGAGCACGCCATCCGCATGCTTCGCCAGGGCGATCTTTCCGATCCGGATCTTCGGTTGATCGTCGCCACGCTGAAAGTTAATAACGATCTCGAACGCATGGGCGACCTGGCGGTGAATGTAAGCGAGCGCGCCATCGCCTTGGCGGGAATGGGTGCGGTCCAAAATCCCGGCGAACTTGAGCCCATGACCGCCGCGGTTCGCGCCATGGTCGCGAAATGCCTCGGCGCGCTGATCTTTCAGAACGCCGACATGGCCGCGCAAGTCCTGGAGAGCGATGACGCCGTGGACGCGTTTCGCGACCGGATCTTTGAAAGCCTGTTGGCGGGGATTTCCGGAAATTCGGCCCATGCCGCCCCCAACCTGCAATTCATGTTGGCCTCGCGAAATCTGGAGCGCATCGCCGATCACGCCACCAATATCGCCGAGGACATCCTCTTCTGGGTGCGCGGTCTGGAAGTGCGCCACGGCCGTGGACGCGACATCGAGGCCCGCCACGAAAATGCCGCCGTGGCCGAACAGTAGTCTTTGAACGTTCACACGCGGCTAACTTGGAGTTCAACGAGGGAATGTATCCTCACGTTCATTCGAGATGCGGTGGGAGCTGCCACTACCGAAAAGTAACGCATTCATACGGTGCGGATGACGCGGCTTCGCCGATCAGCCCTCGAATCACCCTCAGGGAGGCGCGGTTTGACCACCCCCGAAGCCGCGCCCCCATCCCTTTTCAATCCCCATCGAAATTATTCGTTACGTAACCCGCCCGTAACAATCGCATGTAAGCATTTGCTCCGAAAGAGCGTGCAAGCTTCCGCGGATCTGGGGTAGTTGTGGGATCGTCATACGCGAGTCCGCGTTGGGCTTTCAGGACGGCGGCAGTTCTATCGTTCGCGCCTTGGAGTAGATCCGAGCGCTGCAGCCTATAGGCAGTGTGCCCGATCTGGCAATCATCGCGAAAATCCAAGAGCGCCGCTGCACCGTCGAAAGGCAGTTGCGCATTCATCGTGGTGACGCATAATATGCGACAAGCGCGCGCGTCGGCCATTTTGTAGCGTTCGTGCCGGGCGGCAAGCCGCTCGGCTTACGTTGGCGCTTCGAACGTCTTCAAGGTGCCCGCGAATTCCTGCACTGATATTCCCAGCGGGTGCTTCGGATAAGATCTCCGTGCGCGGCCAGATCAACCGCGCCAACTCGGGCCTAGAATAGAGGATCCATGGAACGCCATTTCGAACGCGATCTCGATGAACTCAAGCAGCGGCTGCTGTGGATGGGCAGCCTGGCCGAACGCGCCGTGCACCAGTCGGTTCACGCCGTGCTCGACGCCGAAGAAGACTTGGCGGAGACGGTGCTCTCGGAAGAAAACGCCATCAACGAGATGCAGATCGAAATCGACGATCGCGTTCAGCGCCTTCTGGCTTTGCAGGCGCCCATGGCTGCCGATCTGCGCTTTTTGCTGGCGGTCACACGTATCAACAGCGATCTCGAACGGATTGGCGACCAGGCCGTGAATATCGCGCAATCCGCCTTGCGCATCCTCCGCCATCCGCAGGTCAAGCCGTACGTGGACCTTCCGCGCATGAGCGAATTGGTGGAAGGGATGGTTCGCGACAGCCTCAATGCAGTGGTCCGCAAAGATCAGGATCTGGCTCGCAGCGTGATGCAGCGCGACGATCAGGTGGATCGCATCCGCGATCAGATCTTTCGCGAACTACTCACCTACATGATGGAAGATTCTTCGGTGGTCTTCTCCGCTTTCGAACTCGTGCTCGTAGCTAAAAACCTGGAGCGCATCGGCGACCACGCCACCAACGTGGCGGAGGACGTGATCTATTTCGTCGCCGGCCGCGATATTCGCCATCCAGCTCTCGACCGCCGCTGATCTGTGCGTCTAAAGGGGCCGATACGAGGTGGACGAGTTCCGCCTCAGCCCGCCCATCAATTCTAAAAAAATTTTCGCAGGCTGATCCCGTGCCTGCCGACGGAGCTATACTCAAGGTGTGGGGTTTGCGTGGTCAGCCGTGGCGCTCGCCTGTCTTTGGCATGCGATCGTCCAAACGCTTGACGCCAGCCCGACGATTCCGCAAACTGTTTCGTCTGATTATAGGGTGGCGGCCACTTTGGCAGCAGCGGCTTGAGAGCCGGCAACAGAAGATCACGCTGGAAGCGCGGCAAAACCGCGCTTATCCGATAGATTCCATCGACCGAGGTGCGTTATGACCGAGCAAGCAACCAGCACGCCCACCATCGCCGCGCTGATGCGCGGCTATTCCGTGGAAATCAGCCCCACCAGCGAAAAGGTGGTCGATAGCGCCGTCGAGCGCCTCGACCCCGGTACCGAAGTATATCTGACCTGGATTCCCGGCGAAGATCCGCTGAAAGCGGTCGCTCCTGCCGGCAAGCTCCGCCGCGCCGGGCTGTATCCGTCGCCGCATATCGGCGCGCGCCATTTGGAAAGCGCCGCCCAGCTCGACGATCTGTTCGGCCGCTTCGTTGCCGAGGGCGTGGACCGCTTTCTTCTGATCGGCGGCGAACGCGAAAAGCCGCTTGGACCGTACGATTCCACACTGCAAGTGATGCAATCCGGCCTGTTGCAAAAGCACGGCATCAAGCGCGCCGGGATCAGCGGGTTTCCCGAGGGTCATCCGGCTATCCCCGAACGCGTGCTGGGCGAATCCATGGTCGCCAAGATGAACTACGGTCGCAGCATCGGCCTCGAACTCCAAGTGGTCACGCAGTTCGTGTTCGAAGGCCAGCCGATCGCGCAATGGCTGCGCCACATCCGCCAGCTGGGAGTCGATTTGCCGGTACGCATCGGTTTGGCCGGGCCGGCGGGTATCGCCACTCTCACACGCTACGCCATGCATTGCGGCGTAGGCAATTCGATCAAGGCGCTCACCAAATCGGCGTCGTTCGGCAAACTGCTCACCGAGCGCGATCCCGAACCAGTGATCCGCGAATTAATCGCCGAAGCTCCCGGTGGTGATCCGTTCGCCAAGCCATTCGGCATCGGCGCGCTGCATTTCTACACCTTCGGCGGCTTGAAAAAGACCGTCGAATGGATTCACGGAATGCGCGGAAAGTAAGCAGCCGCCAACCTCGCGCCTACGGAATCGGGGCGGAAGCTTGGCTACATTCCAACTTCCGCCCCAGAAATTCCGAGCGAAGGGTTTTCTCGCAAACCTGCCCAGCGCCGTTTCGTTCCGCCCCGGCATTTTTTCCAATTTCATCTGGAACAAAACAGCGAACCTGCCTCAACATAGGAAAGGCGCGTCATGAGTTAAGCGTCATGGTTTCGGCGCCCCCGCGCTCGTCGTGGCATGAGCTCTCTGCAACGATGCGTTTCCGCCTTTAGCGTAGTTGTCAGTGTATTGCGTTCGCGACATTCCACGTGAACCTCACCTTGCGGGAGGTTAATTGGCCAGAGAGAGTGATCCGAGGCTGCTTGCGGAAGCGATCGGCCTGGGGGCTATCGGAGGCCTCGGCGCCCAGCTCTTTATGCTGGCGCTGCACTTCTTCACGCGTATTTTTCTCGTCGATATAGCGGGCTACCGTCCTCCCGGCCTTCCATCCGAAGGCGGCGTCCTCATGCAGCACATCGGTCGCCATGGCCTGTGGCTGATTCCGCTCACCACCACGGTCGGCGGCTTGGTTTCCGGATATATCGTTTATACCTTCGCGCCGGAAGCGGAAGGGCACGGCACCGACACTGCGGTGAAAGCTTTCCACCGTACCGGCGGGTACATCCGCGCGCGCGTTGCTCCGCTCAAACTGCTCGCTTCCGCCATTACCATCGGGTCGGGCGGCTCCGCTGGACGCGAAGGCCCCATCGCTCTGATCGGCGCGGGCTGCGGCTCGATCTACGCCACACTCGGCCACCGCCATGACGAAGACCGCCGCCTTCTCGTCCTGATGGGCATGTCCGCGGGACTTTCCGCCATCTTCCGTTCTCCGGTCGGTTCTGCCTTCTTTGCCGTGGAAGTGCTCTACGGCACGATGGCCTTTGAATCCGGCGCGCTGCTCTACACCATGCTTGCCGCCGTAGTCGCGTACGGCATCAACGGCCTCTTCGTCGGCTGGCAGCCGCTATTTTATTTTTCCGCCGCGCATACCTCGATCAACTCGGCGTACGGCTATGGCTGGTTCATCGTCCTGGGCGTGATGGGAGGAATCGTCGCCACCTTTCTTCCTCTGGCGTTTTACGGCCTTCGCGATTTCTTCCGCACGCTGCCCACTCCGCCTGCCTTGAATCCCGCCATCGGAGGCCTCGTCGTGGGCGTAACCGCCATCGCATATCCGCAAGTTCTGGGCGGCGGCTACGGCTGGATACAGGAAGCCATCGACGGCCACCTCGTGCTCCGCCTGCTGTTCATCCTGCTATTCTTAAAAATCGTCGCCTTTTGCTTCACCGTGTCGTCGGGCGGATCGGGCGGCGTTTTCGCGCCTACGCTGTTTATCGGCGCCATGCTCGGTGGAGGGATCGCGTCGCTCGCCCACGTCTCCGCAGAAGTGTTCACCATCGTGGGAATGTTGACGGTCTTCGGCGCAGCCGCCCGCGTCCCCATCGCCGCCTTAGTGATGGTCACCGAAATGACCGGAGGTTACCACCTTCTGCCTGCCGCCTCGTTTGCCGTCATCGTCAGCTACATCGTGCAAACCAGGCTTTCGCGCCACTTCAAATACCGCAGCCTTTACGAAGCGCAAGTGCCCACTCCCGAACAGTCGCCGGCACGCTACGTGGACAACGTGCAGCTCGCCCTTCGCATTCTCAGCAAGCGCGACATCCCGCATATGGCCAACATCGGCCACCTCGATCTGGTCGCGCTGCTCGATTCCGGCATTCCCGTGAAGATGCCTGGTCGGCGCGAACTCAGCGTCGGCGAGCTCAAGCCGGAAAGCTCTTTCGTGGGCAAAACGATCCAACAGTGTTACGACCAGGTAAAGGAGCGGCCTTTGGAGATTATCGGCGTGGTTCGTGGCGGCGAAGCGATTCTGCCCGCGCGCGATACCGTCCTGCAAAAGGGAGATCAACTGCTCATCATCGGCTCACCTCAAGCGCGCGAACGCCTGACGGGCCATGTGACTCCCATCAACCCGGAAAAAATCAGGCCGCTTACCGATCGCGGCGAGGGACAAAAGAAAAGCCAGGTTCAGAATAAATCCGGCGGCGACGGCGCCGCTTTGAAGCATTAAGTCTTGTGCGTTTGGCCCGGCTCGACAGCCGGTTCGCCGTTCAGCGAAACCCAGTACGGCGGCATCTGATAGTGCTTGTGCAGCTCCAGTTCGTACTTGCGGCTCACCGCCTTCCGCGGATCCCATTCCGGGCTGTTCTTGATCTGCTCGCGCGAGAGGTCCACGTCGATCGCGTGCCCCTGCCAGTCCACTTTGCGAATCCATCGCGGGCTGATCAGCACCCGCTTCTCTGACCACCACCCGTCCGTATTAATGATCGCCCAGCGAATGTTCCAGCTCTTGTCGTCGAACAGAAAATCGTCCACGCGCCCGATCTCGCCGTCCCGCGCCGACACTTTGGATCCAAACACTTCCTCGCTGCTGTGCAGTTGCATTTCCGAATTCCGCGCGGCTTCCTCTTCCCAGTAGTGCGCCCATCCGTAGTGTTGGTGCTGTTCGATCTCGCACTCGCGCGAAATGGGCTGTTGCAAATCGACGCCCGGCGCGGTCTCCACCTGCTTCCAGTCCAAATTCACTCGAATGTGCAGCGGACTCCATGCTCGTTCCTTCACCGCCGCCGTGGATAGCAGCACGTCGCGACCGCCAAGAATCGTACCGGTCGCCACCACGATGTAACGGATCGTCCACGTCGCGTCATCGAAGTACACGCCGCGCACCCGTCCGATATCGGTTTCCTGCGCGTCGATCGTATACTCCCGCAAATCCTTCACTCTGCGCAGCCGCAACTTGCCCCCGCTTTCTCTCTCCTCGCTTCCAGTATAGTCCCGCAGCACGGCGCCGCGCTGCGCTTCGGATTCCGATCCTTTGGGTTGATTGGAGGAAGCAAGGGGCCGTTCTGCGCCGCTCACTCGCCGTCCGAGGGTTCGCGTCCGCGCGGCTGCGCCCTCGGCCTACGCACCGGCGGCGCCCGTCATTCTGAAACGATCCGCCGAGGACCAGAATGTCCTCGGCGAACCCAGCCGGTTATAGCCGTCCCTGGATCTCGCGTTCGTATTTCGGGAAGTATTTGCCAATCACGGTGAGATCGAACTGCGGAAGAATCGACTCTTTCGGTTCGCGCTGCAGCAAAAATTCAAACGATTTCTTCACCAGCTCCGACGCATCCACTTTCCCGCCCGTCAGCCGCAAATAATCCTCGGGCCTCACAGTCACCAGGTGCGTCGTTTCCGTCCCATTTTCACTCACACGCACGCGAAACTGATTTTCACCAGGCCGCTCGACCTCGATCTTGGCCGCCATTGCAACCTCCTAAACCCCAATTCCAATGTTGCACGATTGCGCCAAGACCGTCGATGGGTTAACCGCCCGATAACCGCTGCGGAGGCGCGAAACGTCACCCTGGATCTATCCAGCCGCCGCGCGCTCGCTGCCCTCCGCCGACGTCGGATCGATCACCGACCGCACCTGTGAAATCTTGTTCGCGGGAAATCCACCTTGTCGCGCGTGTTCCCGAATCATCTCTTCATTCGGCGCAATATACACGCAGTAGATTTTGTCGTCGGTGACGTAGCTTTGCACCCACTGAATCTGCGGACCCAAATTCCTGAGCACTGCGCAAGATTTTTCGGATACGCCCTGCAAATCCGCCGCGCTCAGTTTCCCCGCACCGGGCAAATCGCGTTCGATCACGAATTTTGGCATCGGGATTTCCTCCGGCCCGCCCACCTGCGATGCGAGGAATCTCGCATCTCGCTGGATTCCACTCGCGGCGGGGGGCGTTGTACGCCGCATCCTACGCTGCGGCCTCGGTGCGCACAAGCGCCGGGCTGGCAACAGCGGCCGGCGCACTTGCGTTGTCGGCCGCCGCCCCGTCGGAGCCAATTCAGCCGCTATTTCGCCTGGTCCTTCAGTTTCAGGCGGCTTTTGTTTTCCTCGAGGAAATTTCGAAGGCTCTCGGCCGCATCCAGCAGCCGATTCCATTGCTCGTAATAAAGTGTCACCGGGAAACGCCCCAGCCCGTACACACTGACGCCGCCCTTTTCACCCACGCGAAATTCCAGCGTGCCCCGGGACCGCCCTCCGGTCTGTTTTTCAAGCTCGGCGATGCGAGCCATCAGTTCTTCCTTCGTTGGTTCGGCCATAACTTCCCCCCTGTAAATTTCCGTCTCGAATCATACCATCGGGCCGCCTGACGTTGCCCTGTAGGCGAGTCCTGCCTGGGCCATCGACGCGACTCCAGAGCGCTCTGCCTCGGTATAGCAATTGCGCCCCGCCGCGCCACGAACTTCGCCGCCACGCCGGCTCGATTTACAAGCTGCTTCGGTTTTTTACCGGAAGCGATTATGCTACGGGGGTTTCATAAGCCGCGCATTGGAGGAGCGTACATGACCGCAAAAATCGCCACCCAGAGAGTCTCCCTGGATGTTTCCGACGGCACCACGATGAGCGCCTACGTGGCCCGTCCCGCCGAACCCGGCAAATTTCCCGGCATGCTCGTGTTGCAAGAAGCCTTTGGCGTGAACGCGCACATTCGCGACGTGACCGAGCGTATCGCCCGCGAAGGCTACGTGGCCATCGCCCCGGAACTTTTTCATCGCACCGGCCCCGGTTTCGAAGGCCGTTACGACGATTTTCCCGCCGTGATGCCTCACATGCAGGGCCTCACCGAGCAGGGCCAGATCGCCGACATGCGCGCCGCCTACGATTGGCTGCGCGCCCACGATCAGGTAACCGCTGACCGCATCGCCAGCATCGGCTTCTGCATGGGCGGGCGGGCCTCGTTTCTCGCCGACGCCACGCTGCCGCTGCAAGCCTCCATTTCATTTTATGGGGGAGGCATCGCGCAACAGTTTCTGCACCACGCGCCCAATATGCACGCACCTATTTTGCTGTTCTGGGGCGGCCTCGATAAGCACATCACCGCCGAGCATCGCCATGCCGTGGTGGAAGCGCTGACGAAAGCCGAGAAGCAGTTCGTCAACGTGCTGGTCTCCTACGCCGACCATGGATTTTTCTGCGATGCGCGCGCGAGTTACAACGCCGCTGCCGCGGGTCTGGCCTGGGCGCTTACGCGGCAATTCTTGGATACCTATGTGAAGGGATCGGCGGCCAAGGCCAGCGCGGGCTAGGGCCTGTTTGCATCGATCGGGGACAAGCACGCCCCGGCAACTCGCGATAAACGAATTACGGTCCCCCACAATCGCCACGGCGATCACATCGCCGGGCGAGCGCTTCCTCGGCTGACTGATAGTCTGCCTGTCTTACGCTTGAGGTTTACTCTGCCCTTCCGACACAGCCCCACTAAAGTTCGGACCGATGCGCGCGCCAGTTGATCCGGGCTGACGATCCCGCGCGAACCAGCTCGCTAATCTCACCGTGGCCGGCGCAGAAAGAGCATCTGGCAGAGCGACCGCTCCCTCAACCGGCCTCGCCGCCTGCGAGTATCTTTTTACCCATTTCCAGTGTCATATGATTGTTATGATTATGCTGGTGCTGTAGGATTTTGTTGACGAGGAGACTCAGTTGAAAATCTCGGTGATCGGAACGGGCTATGTCGGTCTGGTGACCGGCGCTTGCTTGGCGGAAATCGGCCACGAAGTAATGTGCACGGATAGCGACGCGTCCAAAATCAAGACGCTCGAAGCCGGCGGCGTGCCAATTTACGAGCCGGGGCTCGATAAGGTGATCGACAAGGCTCGCAAGCAGGGCTTGCTGCGGTTTTGCGCCAATCCCGCCGACGCCGTACCCGCGGGCGATGCCATCTTCATCTGCGTAGGCACTCCTCCGCTGCCCAATGGCGATGCCGACCTGAGCGCCATCGATCATGTGGCCCGCATGGTGGCCACCGAAGCGACTTCCGCCAAGCTGGTCATCGAGAAAAGCACCGTCCCGGCGCGCACCGGCCACGAACTCAAGCGCGCGCTCGCGGTCTACGCGCGCAATGCGAACGTGCCGCTGCGCGTGGCCTCCAATCCGGAGTTCCTGCGGGAAGGCACCGCCGTCGAGGATTTCCTGCATCCCGATCGCGTGGTCGTCGGCGTGGAAGATGAAACGGCCGAACGCCAGCTGCACGATATTTACCGCCCGGTGCTCGAACGCCGGTTCAAATGCCCGGTGCACCCGCAAGGCTGCCCGGACGGCCCCGCGCCGCAGTGGCTGGTCACCACCATCAGCAGCGCGGAACTGATCAAGCACGCTTCCAATTCTTTTTTGGCCCTGAAAGTTTCTTACGCCAACATGGTCGCCGATTTGGCCGAGCGGCTGGGCGCCGATATCGGCGAAGTGACTCGCGCCATGGGCATGGATCCGCGCATCGGTCCAAGTTTCCTGAACGCCGGCCTCGGATTCGGAGGCTTCTGCCTGCCCAAGGATTTGCAGGCCTTCATGCGGCTGGCGGAGCGCTGCGGCGTGGATTTCTCCATGCTCAAAGCCGCTGAGAAGGTCAACAAGCACCGCATCGACCGCTTCTACGACAAGGTTCGCGAAGCGCTCTGGGTGGTCCGCGATAAATCCGTCGCCGTGCTCGGGCTCGCCTTCAAGCCGAATACCGATGACGTGCGCTTCGCTCCAGCAATTGATCTGATCCACCGCCTGCTTTCGGAAGGCGCTCGAGTGCGCGCATACGATCCGCAGGCCATGGATAAGGCTCGCGCCATCCTGCCGGAAATCGATTACGCGGAATCCGCCTATGCAGCGGCAAAGGGTTCCGAAGCGCTGGTGATCGCCACCGAGTGGCCGGAATTTCGTACGCTCGATTGGCAGCGCATGCGCGCGCTGCTGGCCCGTCCTCTGATCCTCGATGCCCGCAACCTGCTCTCGCCCGCCGAAATGAGTGCTCTTGGATTCGAATACCGCTCGTTCGGGCGCCCAGACACCGTCATCGAAACGCAAACAGCCTAATCTCCCGCGCGTAAGCCTCCGCGCGATCAGCGGCTCGTATTCGCGCCGGTGCCGGCCGCCGCCATCTGCTGCCGGAAATAGTCGTACGTCCGCTGCAAACCATCTGCCAGATTCACCTTGGGTTCCCAGTGCAGGATGCGCTTCGCCTTTGAGATGTCCGGGCAGCGTTGCTTGGGATCGTCCTGCGGCAGCGCATGGAACACGATCGGCGTATCGGTCCCTACGAGTTTGCGCACCCGCTCCGCGAACTCCAGAATCGTAATCTCATTTGGATTGCCGATATTCACCGGCTCGTGCTCGTTCGATTCCAGCAGGCGGTAAATTCCCTCGATCAAATCCGACACGTAACAGAAGCTGCGCGTCTGCTTGCCGTCGCCATAGACGGTGATCGGCTCGCCGGCCAGCGCCTGGTACAGGAAATTCGGCAGCGCGCGACCGTCGTTTAGGCGCATGCGCGGCCCGTACGTATTGAAGATGCGCACGATGCGCGTCTCCACTCCATGGTAGCGGTGATAGGCCATGGTAATCGCTTCGGAGAAACGCTTCGATTCGTCGTACACGCTGCGCGGCCCGATCGGGTTCACGTGGCCCCAATAGCTTTCAGTCTGCGGGCTCACGTCCGGATCGCCGTAACATTCGGAGGTGGACGCCATCAGGAACCTGGCGCCTTTCGCCTTCGCCAAGCCCAGCGCGTTGTGCGTGCCAAGCGAGCCGACTTTCAGCGTTTGGATGGCCAGCTTCAGGTAATCCGGAGGGCTGGCTGGCGACGCAAAGTTCAGCACCGCGTCGACGGACCCGCTCACCTCGATGTATTGCGAGATGTCTCGCGCCTCGAAAGCGAATTTGGGATTCGCGCGCAGGTGGGCGACGTTCGCCTCCGACCCCGTGCACAGATTATCGAGGCACAGCACCTCCCAGCCCTTCGCCAGCATGTATTCGCATAGATGCGACCCCAGAAATCCCGCACCGCCTGTAATCACTGCGCGCAATTTGTCATCTCCGTCCCCGCTAAAATCCGCCGCCCGTACCGCAGTTCATTATGGCCGAAATCGTTCGCCTCGCGAAGTGGTTGCGCGCTCGAATAAGCGGCAGGCGCTCTTTGGTCTGCGGTTATCTGATACGCCATTCGGCAGGCTCAATCTTCGTCTTCAATCCCGCGTTTTGTGTCTAAATGATATCGATCATTTCTCAATTATTCCGGGCCGGCGTAGGTCCGCGAGGAGGCGCAATGGTTAGGCGCGCCGAAGTCTGGCTGGCAGCTGTTTTCCTAGTCGCGTGCTTGGGGGTCGTGGGCTGCAACGGAACCCCGTCGAACTACAGCCATGTGCTCCTCAGCGCCAGCTCAACCAGCGTCGGGCCGAACCAGGTGGTCACCGTCACTGCCACGGTTCCGGGCGAGCAAACGAATGCGGGCGTGACTTGGACCTTCACGCCCGGTTCAGGCGCACCCACCCCTCCAGGAACGTTTTCCTCAAATAACACGACCGCCACGTATACCTCTCCCAGTGCCGTAAGCGCCCAATTTACAGTCGTTATTGAAGCCACTTCCATTGCGTTACCCAGCGAGACGAACTCGATTACCATCACCGTCACGCCGCCACAGGCGCTGGCGGTGAAAACCACGTCGCTGCCAAACGGCGTCCAAAACACGACCTACGCCAGCACTCGGTTGCAGGCTACCGGGGGCGTCGGACCCTATTCCTGGCAGCTCGCCTCCGGATCCTCGCCACTGCCTGCCGGACTGTCTCTGAGCGCCGCCGGAGCGATCTCCGGCACGCCGACGCAAGCCGGCGCTTTCAGCTTCACGGTTCAGGTTACGGACAGCGAGGCTACTCCGATGACCGCCACCGGCACGATCACCATCTCAATCACCAACCTTCTCAACGGCAGCTACGCCTTCGAATTCAGCGGCTTTAACACTGGCGGCCAAGTGGTGCTGGCAGGCACTTTCACCACCGACGGCGTCAGCAAAATTACCGCCGGTGTGGAAGACGTGAACTCCATCTCCGGAACGCCTAAAACTCAGACCTTCACTGGCACCTACACCATCGGTGCTGATAATACCGGCCAACTCGTCTTCAGCACGCTGAGCGGATCGCCCACGTACACTTTCAGCCTCGATGGCCCGGGACTCCATGGCCGCATGATCGAATTCGACAGCAGTGGTGTGCGCGGTTCAGGCGAATTCTCCCAGCAAACCACCACCAGATGTGCCTACAACACTCTTTCCGGCACTGGCGCCGCCGGCAATGGATTCGTCATCGGTTTAACCGGATCGGAGGGTAACATCGGCGGTTCGACGCCCGGTCCCTTCGTGCTGGCGGGCCGTTTCACTGCGGAAGTCCCGGCCAGCTCGTCCACTCCGGGCAACATCGACAACGGCGAAGTAGACGTCAACGCCCCGGGCGACGAGATCATCACACAGGACACAACCTTCTCCGGCACCTACCAGACCTCTTCGCAAGCCTCACGCTGCGCCATGAGCGTTACGATGACGCTCAGCAACATGAATTTCGCCGTCTATCCCATTGCTTCGTCCAATAACGAACTCACCGAAGCATATGTCGTTGAAACCGACACGCTGAGCGCGGCCACTCCCTACGTGAGCGTCGGCAAGCTCATCCAGCAAACCGGCTATCCGTTCACCAACACGTATCTGTCGTTCAGCAAACCCAGCGTCGGCGGGATTTCCGGCGCCGTGATTCCGACCGGCCAGAGCAGCTACGCGCCGTTCGCCGGCGTCCTGCAACTGAATCCCACGGGAGGCACGGCGGTCACACTGTCGCTCGTCGCCAACGTCGCGGGAACAGTGCGAACCGACCTCGGCGGGAATGCGCTCTCTACGAATTTCAACACCGGCGACACCTACGGCCGCGTCGATACAACTCTGGTGGACACCGACTCGCTCCTTCCGCTCGAGCCCGTCTTCTACGTCATCAGTTCCAATGAAGCGCTATGCCTCTTAGAGGGCGTAGACACGCCCGTGCTCGGAATCTTCGAGCCGCAGGCCACGGGCGGCGGCTCGACCTTCTCCGCCAGCACCATCGCCGGCGTCTTCATCCAGGGAACGGCGCCGGCTACCGCCTCCACAACGCCGGCCCTGTCGGGATTAATCGCGCTCACGAAAACCGGCTCCACCACCGGAAATGTGGCTGCTCTGGAGAATTTGAGCACCACGAGCGGAAATTCTTCGGCGCTCATCGCACAGGGAACCTACGCACTCACGGCCAGCGGAACCACCGACGGCAGCGGCACAATGAACTTCACGCAAACGCCGCCTCCGCCTGCATTCACCACGTCGTTCTTCATCGTGTCTCCCACTAAGGCCGTGATGGTCACCACCACCAGTGGAGACGCGAATCCCGTGCTAATTATCATCGGAGATCAAACCGACGATTTCGGCGTGAACTAAACCCGCGGCAATCCCGGCGCGCCCAAGCGCTACCGGCCCAAACTGAAGACGTTTAATACGCCCAGCGCATCAGAATCGCGCCGGTTGTGTAGCCCGCGCCCACGGCAATCAGCAACACCAGATCGCCCTTGCGCAGTCGCCCTTGCGCCGCCGCATCCATCAGACCGAGCGGAATTGTTGCGGCGGTGGTGTTACCGTAGCGGTCGATATTCACGATGATCTTCGAATCATCCACGCCCAGCCGCTCCTGCATCGCACGGATGATGCGCAGGTTGGCCTGGTGCGGCACCACCAGTGCCACGTCACGGCCCGATAAGCCGTTGCGCTGCAGGATCTGGCACGCCAGTTCGCTCATGCGCCGCACCGCATACTTGAAAACCTGCTGCCCTTCCTGGTGAACGTAATGCATCCGCTTCTCCACGGTTTCCTGCGAAGAGGGATGCAGCGATCCGCCACCCGGCATGTACAGGTTGCAACCGCCGGCCCCGTCCACTTCATGCACGAAGTCGATGATCCCTTCGGAGGCGGACGTCGCCGGTTCCACCAGCACCGCGCCCGCTCCATCCCCGAATAGTACGCAGGTGGCGCGGTCGTTGAAATCGAGAATCGACGTCATCACGTCACTGCCGACCACCAGCACTTTCTTGTGCGCCCCGGAGCCGACGAACTGCGCTCCGGTGGTCAGCGCGTAGAGGAATCCCGAGCAAGCCGCCGAAAGATCGAAGCCCCACGCATTCGTTGCGCCCAGGCTGTGCTGGATCAAGCAGGCCGTCGCCGGGAAAAACATGTCCGGCGTCACCGTGGCCACCACGATCATCTCGATTTCTTCCGCGCTCATTCCTTTCGCCGCCAGCAGCTTTTTCGCCGCTTCCGCGCCCATGTGCGAGGACGCAACGCCCGGCCCCGCGAAATGGCGCTCTCGAATCCCGGTGCGCGTCCGAATCCATTCGTCCGTGGTGTCCACCATTTTTTCCATATCCGCGTTGGTGACCACGCGCGGCGGCAGGTATCCGGCCACTCCTGTAATTTTTGCGGCGATCCGCTGGCTCATTCAATTCTCCATTGAGTTGTCGGGTAGTCGAGCGATTGTATGCAATCGGGCTCGACCGTTACAAGCACAACAGCCGCGTTTTGCGGCGGTGTTGCCCATCGTTCAGCACCGCGGATCCGCGGTTTTTGTTTCCAACAAGCGTCTGATGCATGATGAAACCATGCTTCCCGCCCAGCGCACATCATGGATAGTCCACCGCGCCCGCGCCGCTGGCTTTGACCTTTGTGGAGTTGCGTCGCTCAATTCGGAAATCCTTTCCGGCGACGCGCTCCCAATCTCCGGCGCCACGCGGTTCGCCGAGCTTCGCAATCTGCCGGAGTGGCTCGCGCGCGGATATGCCGGCGAAATGAAATACCTTCACGACCCGCGGCGCGCCGACCCTCGCGGCATTCTGTCCGGCGCGCGCAGCGTGATCGTCACAGCCATGAACTATCAAACGGCTCAGCCGCTCTCCTCCCAAATGCCCGCCAGCTCGGAGAACGATTCGCCGCGCGGCTGGATTTCCCGCTACGCGTGGGGAGACGACTACCACGAAACTATTCTCGCAAAATTGAACGCCCTGATCCTCGAAATGCGCGGCGATTTCGCGGAGCCATTCGAGGCCCGCGCGTACGTCGATACCGGCCCCATACTCGAACGCGTGGCCGCGAAATACGCCGGATTGGGCTGGCTGGCGAAAAATACCCTTCTCATCAACCGCAAGCTCGGGTCGTGGCTTTTTTTGGGCGTAATCGTCACCACCCTCGATCTTGAACCGAGTCTGCCGCCCTCTGAACCCCCGCCAGCTGATCTGTGCGGCAGTTGCACCCGCTGCATCGACGCTTGCCCCACGCATGCCTTCCCCGCTCCTTACGTGCTTGATGCGCGTCGCTGCATCTCCTATCTCACGATCGAGCTGCGTGGCGACATCCCACAAGAATTTCGTGGCGCCATGGGGCACGCCGCCATCGGCTGCGACATTTGTCAGGACGTCTGCCCTTGGAACCGCAAGGCGCCCGTCACGGATCTGCCTGCCTTCCAGCCCCGCGCCATTCAAGACGAGCCGTCCACCTCCGCCGGTCTCTGTCGCGACCGCGACGCAGAAAATGATCAAGTACGCCCCCGTTCCCTGTTCGCGCCCGAACTCACTTGGCTGGCTTCCCTCTCGCAGCCGGATTTCAGCCGTATATTTCGCCGCAGCGCCGTCAAACGTGCTAAATGGCGGGGCCTCGTTCGAAACGCCTGTGTCGCGCTCGGCAATTCGGGCGTTTTGCCCAGCTCCCCCGAATTTCCTCGCATCATCGCCCTTCTCGAACACCTTGCAACATGCGGCGACCCGCTCATCTCCGAGCATGCGCGGTGGGCGCTTGATCGACTCTCAGTCGCAACACCCTTTGCTGCTTCTGATGCTGACTCCGAAAAACAACCGCGGTAACGCGAATTCTTCGCGGCACAGTCTTCCGCATAGGCACGGCGGTTCGCCCCATGTGCCGGCACTCCCACCTCTAAATTTTAAAAACGTCATGGACAGCCAATCGCCGTTTTTGCGATACTTTCGCGGATGAACAGCGACCACCGCTCTTCGCATCAGCGCTGCATCCCAACTCAATTCAGGATTGGAACTCGATGAAGTCTACGCATCGGTTTGCTTTTTGTCTGCTCGCTTTCGTCGCCGCAGGTTTCGGCGCTCCGCGCCTATTGTCCAAGGAACGGCCCGCTCCTGCGCCGCAAAAGGCGCAGAAAGCGGCTCCGGGTGCCACCGCCGATCAGAGCCAGATCGACCGCGGCAAATATCTGGTCGAAGACGTCGGCATGTGCGAGGAATGCCACACTCCGCGCCACGCCAATGGAGATCTGGACGAGTCTCGCCGCCTGCAAGGCGCGGCCATCTGGATCATGCCCGTCCATACCATGACCAATTGGGCCATGCGCGCGCCCGCGCTGGCAGGCTTGCCCGGCTTCACCGATGCCGAGGCGGAAACGATCCTCGAACAGGGCATCGGCCCCAATGGCCTGCCCATCCAGCCGCCGATGCACATCTATCATATGAACACCGCGGACGCGCAGGCCATCGTCGCCTACCTTCGGTCTCTATCGGACACCTATCCTCGCAATTAGTCGCTCCGAATTGTAACCCGTGCGCGCTGCGTGGCCTTTCTTCAGCGCGCACGTGCGCTGAACGGACGTCTCGTTCGCGTTCTCGCCCTCCGAAGTTCCTGCGCACTCTGATTCACGCCGTCCAGTATAATCGCGCCCTGTGGAAGCTCGTCTGAGGGCGGCAGTGCTGTGGTTGCTCGGGCCCGAAGTTCCGCCGGGTGACCGGTCGGGCCGCGGGCACCTGTGGGCGCGCTGGATCTTCCTTCGCGCGCTGGCGCTGATCTACCTTTCCGCCTTCTATTCGTTCTTTTTCCAGATTAAAGGTCTGATCGGTCCCAACGGCATTCTTCCGGCGCACGAGTATCTGCAAGCCGTTGGTTCGCAATTGCATTCCGTGCGCTGCTGGTTCGCTCCCACGCTTCTGTGGTTCGCATCGAGCGACCGCGCTCTGATGGCTATTTGCTGGCTGGGAATCATCGCTTCGCTGCTGGCGTTTTTCAATGTATGGCCGCGCGTGTCGCTGGCGATCTGCTTCGTATGTTTCCTGTCGTTCATCGCCGGCGCCCAGGATTTCGCCGGCTACCAATCGGACGGCATGTTGCTCTCGGCCGGCTTTCTCTCGCTTTTTCTGGCGCCCCCGGGAATTTGGCCAGGTCTTGCCCGCCGCTATCCGCCCTCGCGCGCCGTTCAGTTTCTGCTGCTGTGGATCTGGTTCCGCATCTACTTCGAATCCGGGGTGGTGAAGATTCTCAGCGGCGATCAGTCCTGGCGCCATTTCACCGCCATGGACGACTACTACCAGAATTCTCCCTTGCCCACCTGGATCGGCTGGTACGTCCAGCATCTTCCGCATTGGTTCCATGCCGCAACCGTCGGCCTCACCTTCGCTGTAGAGTTGGTGTTGTGCTGGGCGATGTTTCTGCCGCGACGTTTTCGCATCGCCTGTTTCTGCATCGTCACGCCGTTTCAAATCGCCATCATCCTCACCGGCAATTACGCGTTCCTCAACTACATCGTCCTCTCGCTCGGCTTCCTGCTGCTTGACGACAAGTTCATCGAATGGGCGATCCCGCGTAAAATCCGCGAACGATTTGACCGTCCGCGCGCGCCAGACACTGCAACCGAAGCTCCCGCCGGTGCCTCTGCCACCCTCGCGCCGCAGGAAGCTCACGCCCATCGCGCCTCCAGGCCACAGCTTCGTGCTGCGGGCGGCATGATCGTGGCGGGCATCTGCTTTCTCTGGATCTTTTACGCCACCAGCGCCAAATTGCTGTGGATGTTCGTGCCGAGCGCGCCCGTGCCGCAGCAGCCCGTGCAGCTGCTCGAGCCTTTCCGCATTGCCAATCAATATGGCCTTTTTGCCGTGATGACCCACGCCCGCTACGAAATCGAATTCCAGGGATCGCGTGACGGCAAGACCTGGATCGCCTACCCTTTTCGCTACAAACCGCAAAATCCCGCCCAAGCGCCCGGTATCTACGCGCCCTATCAGCCGCGCTTCGAATGGAATCTCTGGTTTGCGTCTCTCGGCGCGTGGCCCCAATACCGATTCGTGGTTTGGACCGAAGAGCGCCTGCTCTCGAATGATCCAGACGTGCTGCAACTGTTCGCGAAAAATCCTTTTGGCGACGATCCGCCTGCGGAAGTTCGCGCCGTGATTTATCAGTATTGGTTCACCAGCATGGCAACCAAGCGCAAGACCGGCATGTGGTGGCGGCGCGCTCTGCTGGGCGACTACGCGCCCCCGCTCGAGCGTGAGCCCGACGGCAAAATCGTTGTGCTCAACGTCCCCACCGTGAATCCCGGCTCGCAGTGACGTCCGTGCCGCGATTCCGTGCCCCGCGCAAGCAAAAGCAGCTTTTGCCACGCGACACAATTTTCGCTAGCCTGTAGCTGCAAGCTCTGGCATTCGCAGCACGCAACCGACTCGACGACGCGCCGACAACTCGCCTATGAAACGCAAGCACGCTAGCCGCCAGCAGCAGCCGCAACACCCCGAGGAAGTCACTCGCGAGCAAGTGCTCGCGCATCTCGATACACTTTCGCAACCCGCGAGCATTCGACAGATTGCCCACGGTATGGGTCTGCGCCACTTTGGCCGCCGCTATCTCCCGCGCGTAATCGCTAAACTCTTGCGCGCCGGCGAAATCGAAGAGACTCACGGCGGTCAGTATCGCCTCACCGGCCGCAAGCAGCAGCCGGTACGCGCCGCGAAACCGCGGCAGCACGAAGCCCCTCGCGCCTCCGCGAAGAATGCAACCGCGCCTAACCAGACTAATCAGACGGATCCGACCGATGCGCCTGATGCCACTGACGCGCCTGAGCTCGCCGCCGCAGCGGGTGACTTCGCCTCTCGCCGCAGCCGCGATCCCAATCTCGTTTCCGGCCGCATCGTCGCGCATCGCGATGGCTATGGCTTCCTCGTCGCCGATCAGCGTATTCCCGGCATCGAAGGCGATCTTTTTATCGGCCGCGACGCGTTGGACGACGCCATGCACGGCGACCGCGTGCTCGCGCGCATCACCCGCCGCCGCTCCGATGGACGCGCCGAAGGCCGCGTCGTGCGCATCCTCGAACGCGAAAATCCCTCCGTCGTCGGCCTCTTCCGCTATGGTCCGCATGGCAACGTAGTGCTTCCCTACGACACGCGCATCACCCACGAAATCTCCATCCCGCCCGGCGCCGAGCTCACCCCCGAGTTGCAGCAGAAACTCGGCGTCGCGCCCGCGCACGAGCCCGCCTCCATGCGCCGCATGCGCCTTCCCGAACTCGACGGCTCGGTCGTGAACGTCGAAATAACGCGCTTCCCCAAAAGTGGCCTCGCGCCTGCCGGACGCGTGATTGAAATTCTCGGCCGCCCCGGCGAAATCGGCGTGGATGTCGAAATCATCATTCGCAAGCATCATCTGCCGCACGTCTTTCCTCCCGATGTCGTCGCCGAAGCCCGCGCCACTCCGCAACAAGTGGACGAATCCGCCCACGTCGGCCGGCGTGATTTCCGCGATCTGCCCATCGTCACCATTGACGGCGAAACCGCGCGCGATTTCGACGACGCCGTCTACGTTCGCCCGCTTCCCGGCGGGCACTTCGAGCTGCAAGTGCATATTGCCGATGTCGCGCACTACGTCCGCCGCGACGGCCCGCTCGACAAAGAAGCTCGCCTGCGCGGCACCTCCGTTTACTTTCCCAATCGCGCCGTGCCCATGCTGCCCGAGGAACTCTCCAGCGGCATCTGCTCGCTCAATCCTCACGTCGACCGCCTGGTCATGAGCGTCATCATGGAAATTGACGCGCAGGGCAAAACCGTCCACGCCGATTTCACCCCCGGCGTAATTCGCTCCGCCGAGCGCATGACCTACACCGACGTCAACAAAGTGCTCGAAGGCGACCCGGAAATGTCCGCCCGTTATGCGCCGCTCGCCGAAGATTTCCGCCGCATGAAGGAACTCGCCCTCCTCCTGAACCATCGGCGCCACGCTCGCGGCTCCATCGATTTCGATTTGCCCGAGCCGGTGATCCAGTTCGATGAATTCGGCACCATGACCGCCATCCTCCGCAGCGAGCGCAACATCGCCCATCGCCTGATCGAGGAATTCATGCTCGCCGCCAATGAAGCTGTCGCCGAATTTCTCGACCGCGTCGGCATCGCTTCCCTCTACCGCGTCCACGAAAAGCCCGATCCCAAGAAAGTTCTCGAATTCGAGGAGCTCGCTCAGGCCTTCGGTTATTCGCTCGGCGTGGAAGATCTCACCGAACGCCGCGTCGCCGTACGTCACGGACAAATGCGCCCCGCGGCGCGCGCGCATTCCTCTGGACGGGAACGCGGTCGCGAGCGCGGCCGCACGCGTCAAATGGCCGTCACCATGCCCGCCGCCGAGGAAGTGGACATTCGCCCCCAGCATTATCAGCGCCTCACCGAAAAAATCGCCGGAAAGCCCGAGGAGCGCATCCTCTCCTACCTCATGCTGCGCTCGCTCAAGCAAGCCCGCTACGCCGCCGAGCCGCTCGGACATTTCGCGCTCGGCGTCCTCGACTACACCCATTTCACTTCGCCCATTCGCCGCTATCCGGACCTGATCGTCCATCGCGCGCTGAAATGGGCGCTCGAACACGCCGACTCCCTCGCAGTGCGCGAAATGCCGGCCCACGCCTCGGAGCCGCCGCGAACCCATGCGCGCCGGTCCGCTCCCCACAACGGCGACGCTCCGGTTCCGACTCTCGGCCCCTACCGTCGCGTCGAACTGCAAGAAACAGCCGCGGAAACTTCCGAAGCCGAGCGCCGCGCCGATGCCGCCGAACGCGAACTCATGGAATGGAAGACCGCCCAATTCATGGAATCCCATCTCGGAGAGGAATACGACGGGCTAATCATTTCCGTCCAGAAATTCGGCTTCTTCGTCGAGCTTACCGAAATCTTCGTCGAAGGCCTCGTCCCCATCGACCGCCTCGAGGAATCCACCGGCCTGCGCTGCATCTATCGCGAACACGACCACACCATCGTCGCCGATCCCTATCGCGCATCCCGCGGCGCGGCTCGCCGCGTGTTTCGCCTCGGAGATATCGTGCACGTCCGCGCCGAACGCATCGAGCCCTTGCGCCGCCGAGTCGAATTCGCAGTCCTCTGAACCCTGATGTTCCGGTATGAAACGGTTGTACTGGAGTAGCAACTCGTATCTTGTGTTTACGCATCGTTAATCCAGTGATACTATGGCCGCGCTCTTTGAGGTATTCCACTGGCTCACGGGACACGTTACGCGGCCCTGCTTGGCAAGCGCGTGGAAGCCTTCTATCGCGCTGGCGACTTGCAAATGTCCGCCGTGGGCGTGTTAGTGGCCGATGACGGAAAATCCATGTTCGTCGAGGAGCGCTTCTCCCAATCGGGCAAGGAAAAAACCCTTCGCGTCGAAATTCCCTACGATTACATCATCCGCGTCGTGGAGACAAACGGCGACCCGCCCGCCTCTGAAGGCTCCTCCGCGTCGAAGTGAGTGGCGCCACCACGCTGGGGGCGCTCCCTCTACACTCCACTCCACCATTCGGCCGCGCATCTGAAAAACTGTTCCAGTTCGATGCGTGTCCGCGCGTATATTGGAAATTGCTGTACGCGGAGGCATCCATGAAGCCGAACGTCGGATTGATTGGACTAGGACTAATGGGCAAGCCCATGGGCCAAAATTTGTTCCGCGCCGGATTTCCTCTCACTGTCTGGAACCGCACCAAATCGCGCGCCGACGATCTGGTTCGCGCCGGCGCGAAACTCGCCGCCAATCCTCGCGAAGTCGCCGCCGCATCGGACATCCTGATCACCATCGTCAGCGATCCGCCAGCCCTCGAAGAAGTGATCTTCGGCCCCTCCGGCAAGAGCGAGGCAGGCAGGAACGATGTAGGCGCGCTCGCTGGCCTCCGTCCCGGCAGCACCCTGATTGACTCCAGCACCGTCACGCCCGATCTCGCGCGCCGCCTCGCCTCCGCATGTGCGGATCGCGGCGTGGATTTTCTCGACGCGCCAGTCACCGGCGGCACTTGGGGCGCCGAAAAGGGCGAACTCGTCTTCATGATCGGTGGCAAAGCGGAAGTGCTCGATCGCGTAAAGCCCGTGCTCGAAGCAATGGGCAAGCTTTTTTTCCTGCTCGGCGCGAATGGCGCGGGACAAACCGTCAAACTCGGCATGAACCTGCTTCTAGCCCTCGAAGTCGACGCGCTCGCTGAATCCCTCGCCCTTGTCACCGCCGCTGGCGTGCAACCCGAGCGCCTCATCGAAGTGATGCAATCCAGCATGGGCCGCTCGCCGCTCCTCGACGTAAAAGCCCCTATGATGCTGAAAAACGACTATCCCGCCAGCTTCCCGCTACGCCTCATGCACAAGGACGTGCGCCTCGCGCTCGAAATGGCACGCTCCTGCGGCGTAGTCCTTCCGGCTGGCTCGGCTGCCTACGCCACCTACACCACCGTGAAAGACTCCTCGCCCGACGATCCTGATTTCTCCGCGATCGCCCGTTTCTGGCGCAAGGCCGCCTCCGCGTAATTCCCCTCCAGCTTCAACCGTCGGCTGCAGCCGCACGGTTTCAGGAATGGACGCGTAGCTTTGGCGGGAACGTTTTGTGGTCGCGCCGAATGGTGCGTCGCGCGCAGCTAATACTTTCTTGAACGAACTGAAGCTGCTTTGATTCTGCCGATCTCTACGTTTTCGCGGAAGCGGCGACCCGCAATCTCCGTCTTTCGGCGGACGCTGAAGCCGCGACCATCAGAGATCCTCCGGTCGTCGCACAGGCTCGAAGCTTCTTGAAGCGCAAGCCTGCGCTCGTAAAGAAAATCCGCACGCCTCCGGGCGAAATGCTTGACACCCTTGCACCCTGCTGTATCATTATGCAGAAGGATGCATATTCAAGCATCCGCTCAATATGGCCGTTCAAAAGCGATTCCGCCAGGGACAAATTTTGAAGCTGCTTGCCAACCAACCGGTAGCCAGCCAGGACGCGCTGCGCCGTCAGCTGGGCCAGCTCGGCATGCGGGTGACGCAAGCCACGCTTTCGCGCGACCTGCGCGAGTTGCGGCTGGTGAAAACGGCCGAAGGCTACCGCCCGCTTGCGGACGCAGCGGCGCAGGAGGCTTCCCCGCTTCCGGCCTTGGCGCGCGCGCTCAAGGATTTCTTGCTGGATATCCGCCCGGCGCAGAACATGCTGGTGCTGAAGACTCCGCCCAGCGGAGCGCAGCCGCTCGCCGCCGCCGTGGATGCGGAACGCTGGAAGGAAGTCGCCGGCACGCTCGCTGGTGATGACACCGTGCTGGTGATTTGCTCTTCGCGCGGCGCGTGTAACTCCATTCGCAAAAGGATCGAGGAAATGCTTCGATGACCGACCCAACGCGGGTCGCCGTCGTCGGAGCAACGGGCTATGCGGGATACGAGCTGGCCCGGCTCCTGCTGCGGCACCCACACATCGAGAAGCCGACTTTTTTTCTGCGCGGCGGTAACGCGGACGTACGCTGCCTGACGGAACTTTTCTCGCAACTGAGAGGATGGGGCGATGCTCCGTGCCGTCCTCTTTCCGCCGAAGCAGTGGCCCATAGCGGCGCGGAGGTGGTTTTTCTTTCGACGCCGCACGAAGCGTCGGTGGAGCTTGTGCCGGAATTGCTGCGGCTGAATCCGAAGCTGCGCATCGTCGATCTAAGCGGGGCGTTCCGTTTTCAAAAGCCGGAAACTTTCACGCAGTGGTACAAGCTGGCTGCGCCGGATGCGTCGCTGCTCTCCGAAGCGGTGTACGGATTGCCGGAGCTTTACGCCGACCGGCTGCCGAAAGCGCGCGTCGTGGGAAACCCGGGCTGCTATCCCACGTCCGTGATCCTCGGCTTACGGCCGCTGATTGATGCCGGCTGGATCGATCGGCAGCGCGGAGTCGTTTGCGACTGTAAATCCGGTGTCACCGGAGCGGGCAAAGAGCCCAAGCGCGAGACGCATTTCGTCGAAGTAAACGAAAACTTCCGAGCTTATGGCCTGTTTTCGCATCGGCACACGCCCGAAGTCTCCGAGCATCTCGGACTTGCGCCGCGCGATTTCGTGTTTACCACCCATCTGTTGCCGGTGGATCGCGGCATTCTTTCGACGCTCTACGTATGGCTGCGCGGTTCACGCAAGTTGGACGACGTGGAATCGCTGTACCGCGAGTTCTACGCCGGCCGGCCGATGATGCGGATTTATCCCGCCGGCGCCCTTCCGGAGCTGCAGCATGTGGTACACACGAATTTTTGCGATATCGGGTTTGCGCTCGATTCTTCGGGTGAGCGGCTGGTGATAGTGTCGTGCCTCGATAATCTGGGAAAAGGCGCGGCGGGACAAGCGGTGCAAAATCTCAACGGGATGCGCGGGTATCCGGAAACGGCGGGGTTGCTATGAGGCTGGTGATCAAGATTGCGGGCGCGTTGCTCGAACGCGATGAAGACGTGCAGACGCTGGCGCGGCAGATCGCCGAACTGGCGCGCGGCGGCAACGAAATTCTGGTGATTCACGGCGGCGGCAAGATTTTCACGTCGGTGCTGGCGCGCATGGGCATTGCCAGCAATTTCGTGGGCGGCTTGCGCGTCACCGATCGCGAAACCCGCGATGTTGCGGTCATGGTTTTCGCCGGCCTGCTCAACAAAAAACTCGCCGGAGCGATTTCGCTGGCGGGCCAGCCCGCGGTGGGCATCAGCGCTGCTGACGCGGCGTGCTTTCTGGCCGAGCCGATGCAGGTAGAAGAGCGCGAAGGCCGCCTGGGTTTTGTGGGCTATCTCACCGAGGTCAATGTCGATTTCCTGCGCTCGTTGTGGCGCGAGGGCATCATTCCTGTCGCGTGCTGCATGGGACTGGGCGCGGATGGCGAACTCTACAACATCAATGCCGATCACATGGCCGCCGCTGCCGCCGAGTTTATTCACGCCGATCGCTTGATCTTCATGACCGATGTTGCCGGAGTACTCGACGGCGAAAAGGTTCTGAGCGCTTTGCGCGGCACCGATATTGAGGATCTGATCCGTCACAACAAGGTTTCCGGTGGGATGATTCTGAAGCTCGAAGCGGCCAAGCGCGCACTGGCCGGGGGCGTTTCCGAAGTGCGCATCGTCGGCGGGACGAAACCGCGGGCGCTCGTGGCCGCCGCGGGTTCGGGTCGCTGCCCTGGCACGCGCGTGCTTCCCGTGATCCGCGTGAATGCGAAATCCGTGAATGGGGCCGCGCACGGCGCGGCGCAATAACCATGGTTCGGCCGATGGCGAAGCCCCGAAAGAAACTCCAAAAGAAATCACCCGTGGCGGCTCGCCTGTCTCCCGCCAAAATCTGCGCCGACGAAGCTCGGTACATGCTGCAAACCTATCGCCGGCCGCCGATTGTGTTCACGCACGGGCGTGGTGCGCGTCTGTACGATTCGCAGGGACGTGAGTATCTCGATTTCCTCGCAGGTATTGCCGTCAACGCGCTCGGCTACGCCAATCCACGGATCGTAAAGGTGATCCGGCGCGAGGCGGGCCGCACCATGCACGTCTCGAATCTTTTTCACAATCCGTATCAGGCGCCGCTGGCGCGCAAGCTCGCGGAATGGTCCGCTCTGGATCGCGCGTTTTTCGCCAATAGCGGCTCGGAAGCGGTGGAAGGCGCGCTGAAGCTCGCGCGCGCGTACGCGCATGCACGCGCCGGAAACGGCCGCGCACCGAAGACGCGTTTCCTGGCGCTGGAAAACTCATTTCACGGGCGTACGTTCGGAGCGCTTTCGGTCACCTATCCGGCGAAATATCGCCAGCCTTTCGAGCCGCTGGTTCCGGGAGTGGAATTCGTGCGCTTCAATGACGTCGCCGATCTGGAGTCGAAGTTCGATGGCACGGTCTGCGGAATCATCATTGAGCCAATTCAAGGCGAGGGAGGCATTAACCTGGTCAGCGACGATTTTTGGCGGCGTGCGCGGGAACTTGCAACGCAGCACGGCGCGGCGCTGATCGCCGACGAAATTCAGGCGGGAATGGGGCGAACCGGGCGGCATTTTGCTTATCAGCGCTTCGATTCGCTGCCGGACATCGTCACGGTGGCAAAGCCGCTCGGAAGCGGATTGCCGCTGGGGGCATTTTTGGCCAGCAACGAATTTGCGTCGGTCATCAGCCCCGGCATGCACGGCTCCACATTCGGCGGAGGTCCGCTGGTGTGCGCGGCGGCGCTGGAGTTTCTGTCCATTGTCGAGGAGAAGAATTTGCTCGCGAATGTTCGCGAACGCAGCGCGGAATTGCGCGCAGGTCTGGAAAAGTTGGCCGCGCAATTCGATTTCATCCGCGAAATCCGCGGCGAAGGGCTGATTATCGGCATCGATCTTTCGATCGAGGGCGGCCCGCTGGTGAAAGACGCGTTGAGCCGGGGGCTGTTGATCAACTGCACTCACGAGCACATTCTGCGGCTGCTTCCGCCATTCATCATCAGCCGGCGCGACGTGGCCGAATTCCTGGGCAAATTTGAACGCGTGCTTGCCGCAGCGTCGAAATCCGCGCGGCCATCTGCGTCCGCCGCTTCTGGCGCGCAGGCTCCTGCGCGGGCCGCGGCTCTGGCCGCCGCGAGGTAAACATGAAATCTGTCGAAACATCCGTGGAACTGAAACGCGATCTGCTGACCGGCATGGAGTGGAATCCGGCGCAGGTGCGCTCCATATTCGCTCTGGCCGGCGAGATGAAGGCGCATCCCGAACAATTCCGCAGCTCGCTGGCCGGACGCGTGCTGATTCTGCTGTTTGAGAAGCCGTCGCTGCGCACGCGCGTGACGTTCGAAGTGGGCATCGCCAATCTCGGCGGCTCGTCGATATTCCTGGATCATACCGCCGCGCGCGTGAACGAGCGCGAGCCCACGCGCGATATCGCCAAAAATCTGGAACGCTGGGTTCAGGGAATCATCGCGCGTGTTTTCGAGCAGCAGACTTTGGACGAGCTGGCGGAGAATGCGAATGTGCCGGTGATCAACGCACTTTCCGACCGTTTCCATCCCTGCCAGGCACTGGCGGATTTCTTCACCCTGGAGGAGCGCTTCGGTGGATTGCGCGGGCTCAAGCTGGCCTACATCGGCGACGGCAACAACATGTGCCATTCGCTGATTACCTTCGCATCGCGCACCGGAGCGGATATTCGCGTGGCCACTCCGGCGGGCTACGAGCCGGCCGATGACGTGCTGGCGGAAGCCAAGCGCGTGGGCCGCGAAACGCACGCCAAAATCGAGTTGTTCCGTTCGCCGGAAGACGCGGTGGCGGGCGCGCAAGCGGTGTACACCGATGTGTGGGCCAGCATGGGCCAGGAGAGCGAAGCCGCCGAGCGCGAACGGATCTTCGCGGGCTATCAGGTGAATGAGGAACTTTTCGCACTGGCCGCGCGCGATGCCGTCTTTCTGCACTGCCTGCCCGCGCATCGCGGGCTGGAAGTAACGCCCGACGTGATCGACTCGCCGCGGTCGATCATTTACGATCAGGCGGAAAATCGCCTTCACGTGCAGAAGGCGATCCTGCATACTTTGCTGAACAATTAAAAAGGAGAAACCGTTGGCGAAGAAAGTGGTTCTCGCGTATTCGGGAGGGCTGGACACCTCCATCATCATTCCGTGGCTGAAGGAGAATTACGGCGGCTGCGAAGTGATCGCCATGATTGGCGATCTGGGGCAGCAGGAGGATTTGGAAGCCGCGCGCAAGAAAGCACTGGCTACCGGCGCGAGCGCCGCGTACGTCGAAGATCTGCGCGAGGAATTTATCACCGGCTACATCTGGCCGACGTTGCGCGCCGGCGCCGTGTACGAGCACAAATATCTGCTGGGAACTTCGTTCGCGCGACCGCTGCTGGCCAAGCGGCAAGTGGAGCTGGCGAAAAAAGTGGGCGCCGATGCGCTGGCGCATGGTTGCACCGGAAAAGGCAACGACCAGGTGCGCTTCGAGCTGGCCGCCAAGGCTCTGGGGCCGGAGCTGAAAATCATCGCGCCGTGGCGCGAATGGACCATCAACTCGCGCGAAGAGGCGATCGAGTACGCGAAGTCGCACAACATTCCCGTGGAGCAGAGCAAGAAAAATATTTACAGCCGCGATCGCAACGTCTGGCACTTGAGCCACGAAGGCGGCGTGCTGGAAGATCCCGCGAATGCGCCTGAAGAATCGATGTGGCAGTGGATCGTTTCGCCCGCGGAAGCGCCGGACAAGCCGACGCTGGTCGAAATCGGATTTGAATCCGGCACGCCCGTTTCGGTGGACGGCAAAAAGCTCGCGCCGCTGGCCCTGCTCGATCGTTTGAACGAGATCGCCGCGGCAAATGGCGTGGGGCGCATGGATATTGTCGAAAATCGGTTAGTGGGCATGAAGTCGCGCGGAGCGTATGAAACCCCGGGCGGCACGCTTTTGATCACCGCCCACCGCGAGCTCGAATCGCTGTGCCTGGATCGCGAGACGGCGCACTACCAGCAGATTCTGTCGCTGCGTTACGCGGAGATGGTTTACTACGGCATGTGGTTTACGCCGCTGCGCGAATCGCTCGACGCGTTTTTCACCAATTCGCAAAAGCGGGTCACCGGCACTGTGTCGCTTTCGCTTTTCAAAGGAAATGTGAACGCCGCATCGCGCTGCTCGCCGTATTCGCTCTATCGCACCAGCCTGGCGAGCTTCAGCATGACCGGCTACAACCCCAAGGACGCCGAAGGCTTCATCAACCTCTTTGCGTTGCCCATCACCGTTCCGCTGGAAAAGGCCGCCGCTCGATGACGGCTTCCGAACGCCAAAAGATGTGGGGCGGGCGATTCGAGCGCGCACCCGACGCTTCCTTTTACGAATTCGAGCGCTCGTGGCAATTCGATCGGCGGCTTTTGCCGCACGAACTGGCGCTCGACCGCGCTTGGGCGCGTGCGATTGCCGCGGCGGGAATCCTGACCCACGAGGAGGGCCAGCGCATCGTCGCGGCGCTCGATGAGGTTGAGTCCCGTGCTGAGACGGATTTGGCGTGGCTCGATGCTTCGCAGGCGGAAGATGTCCACCATTTCGCGGAAACGGCGCTGATCGAAAAGCTCGGCCCCCTGGGCGCAAAGCTCCACACCGGCCGCAGCCGCAACGAAATGGTAGCCACCGAATTTCGCATGTACGTGCGCGAGGCGTCGCGCGATATGCGCGCGGCGCTGGCGTTCTTAATTCGCGCGGTTGCGGAACAGGCGAAAAGCAATTTGGGCGTGCCGATGCCGGGGACGACGCACATGCAGCACGCGCAGCCGCTGCTGCTGTCACATTGGCTGCTGGCCCACGGCGAAGCTTTTCAACGCGATGCGGAGCGGTTTCACACCGTTTCCGAGCGCGCGGATGATTGCCCGCTAGGCTCAGGGGCGCTGGCCGGGTGCGCGTTTCCGCTCGACCGCAAGGCGCTGGCGCGCGACCTCGGATTCACGCGCATCACGCCCAACAGTCTGGACGCCGTGAGCGATCGCGACTTCGCGCTGGAGATGCTGTTCGCCATGGCCACGCTGGCGATGCACTTGTCGCGTCTGGCCGAGGATTTGATTCTTTTCGCCTCCACCGAATTTGCGTTCATCGAATTGCCGGATGAATATTCCACCGGCAGCAGCCTGATGCCGCAGAAAAAAAATCCCGACGCGTGGGAATTGATTCGCGGCAAAACGGGGCGGATTTACGGCTCTCTTTTCGCGCTGTTCACCGTCGGCAAAGGTTTGCCTTCGAGCTACCAGCGCGATCTGCAGGAGGACAAAGAGCCGCTGTTCGCGGCTTTCGATCAGATCAAACCGATGACGCAAATCGCCGGGGCGGCGCTTGCGGCCACGAAGTTCCGTCACGAAAGGCTGCGCGAGGCGGCGCAGGATCCGGCTCTGGTGGCCACCGAGGTGGCGGATTATCTGGTGGCGCAAGGCATTCCGTTTCGCGAGGCGCATGAAATTGTGGGCAAGGTACTGCGCGCCGCGGAACAATCCGGAAAATCCATTCGCGAGATGCCGATTGCGGAGCTGCAGAAATTCTCACCTGTTTTTGGGCGGGAGTTAAGCACCGTGCTGACGCTTGAGTCCGCGCTGGCTCGCCGCTCCGTGGCGGGCGGGACTGCCCCGGGAGCGGTTCGCGCGGCGCTGGCGGATTTTAACGCGCGGCTAACAAAACTCGAGGAAAATCCCTGATGCTGCTCTGTGGCGCTCGCCGGAACCTGCGGGAACGAACGGTAGCGGCCTTCCACCCATGAGCGCTCATCTTTCTGCTTCCGATATTCCGCGCGGATTCACTTTTGCCGCCGCCCACTGCGGGCTGAAAACCTCACGGCTCGACCTGGGAATTATGATCAGCGAAGTGCCGGCCGCGGCGGCCGCGGTGTTCACTTCGAACCTGATCGTTGCGGCGCCGGTGATCGCTTCGCGCGAAAATCTCAAGAAATCGCGGCGGCGCATGCGCGGCGTAATCGTCAATTCGGGGAACGCCAACTGCTGCACGCATGAGGACGGCTATCCGGCGTCGATTGAGACCACGCGGCGATTGGCGGAGGAATTGGGCGATTCGGTGGGCTCCCAATTCGTGGTGTGCTCCACGGGCGTGATTGGCGCGCCGCTGCGTGTGGAGAAAATTCTGAGCGCCGTGCCGCAATTGGTGCAATCGCTCAGCGCGGAAGCAACGGCGTTCGAGGAATTCGCGCGAGCGATCATGACCACCGACACGCGCCCGAAGTGGTCCGCGGCGAAATGCCGCGTCGGCGGGAAAGAAGTTCGCGTTTTGGGCTGCGCCAAGGGATCGGGAATGATTCAGCCGAATATGGCGACGATGCTGGCGTTCATCGCCACTGACGCGGCAATTGCCGCGCCGGTTTTGCAGCGCGCGCTGCGCTCGGCCGCCGGGGCAACGTTCAACTGCATCACCGTGGATGGCGACACTTCGACAAACGACACAGCCGCCGTATTCGCCAACGGGAAATCCGGCGCGGCGAAGATCGCAAGCGCGTCTGGCGCGGAGTACAAGAACTTCTACGGAGCGCTCGAAAATGTGTGCCGGGAGCTGGCGCTGGCCATCGTGGCCGATGGCGAAGGCGCGCAACGCGTCATCGAAATTGAGCTGCGCGGAGCGCCTTCGGACGCGGCGGCGGACCGCGTGGCGCGCACCATCGCGACTTCTCCGCTGGTCAAAACTGCCTTCGCCGGCGCCGATCCCAACTGGGGCCGCATTCTGGCGGCGGCCGGACGCGCCGGCGTGAAATTCGATCCGAGCCGCGTGAATATCTGGATCGGCGGCGTCGCGGTTTGCCAGGGCGGGCGCGAAATGGCGTTTGACGAAGCTGCGGCGCACGAAAAGATGCTGGCGAAATCAGTGAAAGTGCGCATCGACCTCGGCTCGGGCAGCGCCGCGGCACGCATCTGGACCTGTGATTTCACCCAAGAGTACGTTCACATCAACGCCAGCTATCGCACCTAGGATGGTTCGTTAGCTGGCCGCATCATTGGCATTCGGCTTATGCTCCGTCGCATACCCTCGCGCCACGTGAGCTGCTTCAGGTTCCCGCCCGAGTTGACTGCGCAATAAACTTAGATCAAGATTGAGGTTGAGTTGCTGAAGCGCTCGCTTCAGCCGCGAGTAGCCGGCCTTCTGCTGACTGCCCCGGCCCCGATCCTGCCATTCAGCCCTCGGTGTCGTGCCCGCGTAGCGACACGGGCACAAGGAGATTCATCGTGAAGAAATTGTATGTGGGAAATCTGCCGTTCAAGGCTACGGAAGATGATCTTGCAGGATTGTTTGCGGAGGCCGGGGTGCAGCCGGATTCCTTGACGCTGCTCCGCGACCGTTTTACGGGCCAGCCGCGCGGCTTCGGATTCGCCGAAATCCGCGACGATGCGGAAGCCGAGAAGGCCATCGCGGCGCTGAACGGCAGGGATTTCCTGGGCCGCGCGCTTGTAGTCAACGAAGCGCGTCCGCAGCGTGAAGGCGGCGGAGGCGGTGGCGGCGGCCGTGGCGGCTATGGCGGAGGCGGTGGTGGCGGACGTGGTGGTCGTGGCGGCGGAGGCGGTGGCCGCGGCGGTTACGGACGCGACCGGTAGTTTCTCGCTGCCGGCGATTAGCAAGCGTTTCCGGTTTGACGGTGCAGCGCGCGTTTCCGTCATCTCAGGCGAAGCGCGACATCGCCCGGCAGCTCTCCCGTTCTTCAATCATCAAGTTTCCAGACTTCCAGCAGACGCAGGGTGAGGCTCGTCCGCATGCAGTACGCCGCGCGGCTCGCTCGCTTCCACGCGTCCGTGCGCGTATACGAACTTCTCGATCGTGGCGCCGTGAATCCCCTGCGCGATTAGGCCACGCAGGTCGAGCTTCGCTTCCGCTTCAGATAGTTCCTCCGGCCGGGCGGAGAGTTCCGGCGCGCGCGGCAGAAATACCGGGCAGCAGTCGTGAAATGGCTCGGATGATATCTCGTACGTTCCGATTCGCCGCGCGGTTTCCAGAATATCCGTTTTGTCCGTTCCGATCAGAGGCCGAAACACGGCCATACTCGCCGCGGAATCCACAGCCACCAAGTTACGCAGAGTTTGCGAGGCGACTTGCCCCAGGCTGTCGCCGGTGACCAGCGCTAGCGCGCGATCGCGCCGCGCAAAAACCTCGCTGATGCGCAGCATCATCCGGCGGTACAGCAGCACGCGAAATGCCTCCGGCGCATAGCGCACGATTTCGCGCTGAATCTCCTCAAAAGGCACGCGGTAAAGCTTGGCGGTGAATTGATAACGCGTAAGGACGCGCGCCAGCCCATCGGCCACATGCAGGGAGGACTCGCCCGGCCGCGCGCCGGTTCCATAGAAATGAACGAAGCTCAGATGCGCGCCGCGCTTCATCATGTGATACGCCGCCACCGCGGAATCGTATCCGCCGGAAAGAAGACAGGTCAGGCGGCCGGCGGTATTCGCCGGAAGCCCGCCGAGCCCGCTGATTTTTCGCGCGTACACCAGCAGCGGCCCGGGAGTGACTTCGATGTGGCAGGTTAGCTCGGGGGCGCTTAATTGGACTCGCACGTCGCGACCCTGCCCGCGCAGTTTTTCCAGCAGGAATCGTCCCACCGCGGCGCCGATCTGCATCGTGGAATGCGGGAAAGTTTTGTCGCTGCGCTTGGCGCGCACAGCGAAAGTGGAGAAGCGCAGCGGCTCGACCTCTTCCCACGCGGCTCGGCACAGCGCTTCAAGATCGCGATCGACCGGGCGGGCCACGGCGCAATACGCGATTCCAAAAACGTGCTGCACGCGGTCGAGCGCTTCTGGAACCGACGCCTCGGATGCGAGTCGAACGAGAAAGCGGTCGCCGGGCTGCTCGATGCGCCGGACGGCGACCCCGGCCAGGGCGCGGCGCAGTGCGGTGAAGAGTTTTCCCAGGAAAAAGCGGCGGTTCCCGCCCTTGAGCCATAGCTCGTGGTAATGGACGACGATAACGGGCGCGCCCACGGAGTCTTCTCGGGGATGGATTGCTGCATTCATTTTGATCTGCTGTGTTGTGTGACGCCTGGCCGCCGTGGGCCGCAACTTCCCGCTTCGCGAATTATAGCAGCAGAGCGCTGCCGCTGGGCGGGCGGAGCGCCGCTGAAAATAGGTGGAGTAAGACCTCGATCCGCCCGGTCGCACTATGAAATAACTCAATGGAAACAATCCGTATTTCAACGGGACTTTCCGCAGGACCGCAGGTTATATTCTGCGTCGCTCCAGACTTCGGAGCAGCGATTCTCGGCTGTTACGGGCCGGCGCGAAGATTTGCGCTACCGAATTCGGGCGGGCAGCATCCAACTGCTAGAACCGGGCAGCACCGGAGGACAGCATGTGGAACCGGCGAGACTGGGATGAGTTCTTCGTCATCGTGGGAAAGCGGTGGCACATGCGACGGCCGCCGCGCCCGGTGGACCGTTCTGCGCGAAATCGCGTTACACCCACCGAAGGTTATAGCCTGGCTGAGCTCGATGACGCGGGGCTGAGCATCGAGCAGGCCGAACACCTCGGACTGCCTGTCGATGCTGGCCGCGTAGGGTCCTACGGCCCGAATGTCAGCTCGCTGCGCGAATACATTCGCGCCACTCGCTCGCGGTTGTAATCGCCGCGCGCTTTGCACTTCCCACCATCAATCGAGGTTAGCTTCGATGTTGCCGCGTCGCGCGGATCCGCGCGGTGGTGGCCGCGTGAATCTATCGCCTTCCGAACGCCGCGGCCATGACTGTTCGTCGCCTAATACGGTTTGCGGCAAAAGGGCGCTACGAAGCTTCACGCGTCAAAGCGCTTTTTGCATGCAAACTTATCTCGCATTTTCAGGCATTTGATCGAAGCAGCTTCAGCTGGCTGGAGCCGTCGTCTTTCGATTCTGATGCAGTCTTTTTAGCCGCAAGAGCCGGCGGTGTCGATTCCCGCTTTCGTGATATGTTTCTGCCGCTGCTTGGCTCGCTTCGCGCACATTCGGCGAACGATCTCACCGCACTTGCGCCCGGGCAGCCGGGGGAATGCAATGAAACCGGGAAGCTGGGGCTCGGTCTGGCTGGTCTACATCTATTCGATTCTCTGCGCCGCTTCGATCAGCAAGCTCGTCCCCATCGAAGCCGAGATCGAGCGCGCCTTCAAAACCACGCCCGCCGGAGTCGGCGTCGCCATCTCCATCATCTCCGTCAGCTCGATCTTCGCCGCCACCATCGGCGGCGGCATCATCGACCGCATTGGTGCGCGCTCCGCGATCATTGGCACCAGCATTTTCCTGGTCTTCTGCAATCTGCTCGGCTTCTTCGCCACGTCGATGTTCATGCTGGATGCGGCCCGCCTGCTCGAAGGCGTCGAATTCATCGGCATCGTGGTCGCCGCGCCGGCCCTGATCATGGCCACTACGTCCGGCAAGCGCCAGGTGCAGGCCATGGCCCTTTGGTCCACCTACACTCCCGCGGGCGTCGGCCTGGGCTTGCTCCTCGCCGTCCCCTTCGCAGGCACTTCCGCATGGCGCTGGACGTTCATCGTCCACGGCGCATTGTTCGCTCTCGCCGCCGCGTTTGGCTGGCTGCTCCCGGAGGTCCCGCGCGAAGCCGCGCGGCAAGCGTCGCAACACAGGCGGCCGCGCTGGACGGATTTCCTCGAAATCTACCGCGAGTGGGGCCCGTGGAAGCTCTCCATCTCCAACGCATTGCTCGTCAGCGTCGCTCTCGGCACCAGCACCGTGCTGCCCTCCTACTTCGCGCGCACCCACCATGTCTCCGTCGCCACGTCCTCCAGCATCCTGGCCGCCGGTTACGTGCCGATGATTTTCGCTGGGATTGGTGCGGGATATCTGCTGACGCGCGGCGTGCGTGCGCTTGCCGTGTACCTTGGCATCGCGCTGTTGGGAATTGCCGCCGGACTGCTGCTTTACATGCCGTCGCTGCCGTTTTCGGCGGCCATCGTGGCGCTGATGGTTTGGCTGCCGTGCACCGGAGCCGCCGTCGCCGTGCTGATGGCGCTGCTTCCGAAAGTTACGCGTGATCCGGCGCGCGGCGGGGCGGCTATGGGACTGGTCGGCCAAGTGATGGCCATCGGCAATTTCGTGACGCCGCCAATTTATCTGGCGCTTCTGCCGAAGGCCAACTGGCTCGACTTCGTCGCTCTGGTGCTGGCCTGTTGGATTCTGAGCCTCGCGTTCCTGCCTGCATGGAAGCGCGGCCCTGCTGCCGCCGCGTTGCCCGCCGAAGGCGACGCGGGAGTTTCAATCTCGGACTAAGTTCGCGCGAAGGTTCAGATAGCTCAAGCCAGCAGCGCGCTTACGCCGAGACAGCTACCGGCGCCGCCGCCGTCGCGTTGACAAAATCCAAAATCCGCCCGCCGACAAACTCATCTTCCGTGTTCACGCTCAGAATCGTCGAAAGATGCCCGTGCGACGGCAAGTACGCCACGCGAGGCAGCGTGCCGCGAGCCGCCAGATACGCGCGCATCAATTCAACATACTGCCGCTTGAAATCCGGCGGATCGTGCTCGGCAATCAGCACCAGCAGCGGCGTGGACGCCACCGCCAGCCCCGGCAGCGCCGATTGGTCCGCATGACGGCTCGCGTCTTCGCCAAAATACGCCTTGAACATCGGATTCTTGTCCATGGTCATCGTGTCGTAGAGACCGGACACCAAAATCGCGCCTGCCAGCGCCTGCCGATCCGCTCCGGCGAACCTCTGGTGCGCCAGGAAATGCGCCACGTGCGCGCCTCCCGCCGACTGCCCCATCAGGTAAATCCGTGCTGGATCGCCGCCCTGCGACGCGATCTTGCTGCGCACCCAGCTCAGCGCCGCGCCCAGGTCTTCCGACCCCGCCGGCCACGCATGCTTGGGCGCCAGCCGGTAGGTCACGTTCACGCCGATCATTCCATGCCGCACCGCCCACGCGCCCACGTTGTCGTAAAACGGCGCCACCGGCGTGATTTTGTCTCCGCCGATAAATCCGCCGCCGTGGACGAACACCAGCACCGGCCGCCCCCCGCCATCCGCCGCCTTGGGACGAAACACATCCAGCCGGTGCCGCTCGTCATTTCCATATCGCAGATCGCGCATGATCTCCACATCGCTGAACGGCGCGCGTTCGTGCAGCGGCGCGAAAATGTTGAAATTCGCGGCAATCACATCCGGATTAAACGCGTCGCCAAGCTCGTCCAGCCGGCGATGTGCGTCTTCAATAGCAGCCGATGGGTAGCGCGAACGAAGTGTCATGGGGATTGCCTCCTGACATGTGAGATTTTCTGGGCCTCGGATTCTCTGAGCGGAACGCCAACCAAAAAAGTGCAACGGGACGAACTGCCGTGCCGCGCCGGAGCCATCATCCTACCGCTTTCAGGCTCTCCTCCACCATGCTTTCCGCCTCGCCGGTATTCACCAGCACTCCCTGCCTGCGCAGGAACGCCAAAATCCCGGTGCGCGGTCCCATGCCTGAATAATTGAATGAATCTCCCGAGAGCCCCGCGCCAAATCCCGCGAAGGTCAAAAACGTATCCTGCACGCTCACCATTCCCGCGTCCAGTTGATCCGCAATCCGCCGCGCTTCTTCTTCCGTCCCGGCGATCACCGCCGCGGACAATCCATAATACGAATCGTTCGCCAGACGAATTGCCTCTTCCTCGGTGCGATATTTCATCACCGGCATCACTGGACCGAACGTCTCGTCGCGCATGATTTTCATCTGGTGATTCACGCCGATCAAAATCGTCGGACGCATGTACAATCCGCCGCCCAGATTCTCGCTCTTGCCGCCCAGCCGAATCCTCGCGCCCTTGCCAACCGCCTCCTCTAAATGCTCATCCACGATCTGCGCCTGCCGCTCCGCAATAAACGGCCCAATCTGCCCGGCGTTCGGATCGGGATAATTCAGCTCCACGCGCCCGGCTTCCTCGGCCAGCAATTCCACGAACGCATCGTGTACCTTTTCCTGCACGTAAATTCGCTCGATCGAAAAGCACACCTGCCCGGTGCTGGTCACCGCTCCGCGCACCACCGCTCGCGCCGCGCGCTTCAAGTCCGCCGTCTCGGTGATGATTACCGGATCCTTTCCGCCTAATTCCAGAATCGACGGAATGAACCGCCGCACGCACGCCTCCGCCACCTTCCGCCCGTTCGGGACGCTCCCGGTAAAATTAATAATGTCGGCGTTTTCCACAATCGCCTGCCCCGTCTCGCCGTCGCCCACCACGTACGCGAGTACCGCCGCCAGCTCCGGCACTTCGCGTATCGTTTCCATCATCGGCTTCACGAATCGCGGCGCCACTTCGCTGGGCTTCACGATCACCGCGCATCCTGCAAATAGCGGCGGAATAGCGTGCAGCGTGGAAAGCATCAGCGGCGCGTTCCACGGTCCGATAATTCCCGCCACCGGATACGGACGCAGATTCGTGTCGAAGTGAATCGTCGGCACCGGTGACGTGCCCTTGCGCCGCGCCTGCTCGAAGATTGCCGGAGCGATCGCGCACATCCGCAGAATCGTCCCAATCACCATGTCCGGAGCGACTTTCGAAATCTGCCCGCCGCCGGTATCGATCGAATCCGCTTCCACCAGTGCCGCGCGATGCGCCTTCAGCCGCTCCGCCCACTGCTTCATCACCCCGATGCGATGCGCCAGGGGCGCGCGTCCCCATTCCGCCTGCGCACTGCGCAATCGCGCGCACGTCGCGGCAATCTCCTCCGCCGACGCCGCCGCAATCCGCGCATCAATCTCGCCCGTCCTAGGATTCCGTACCGGTAGGATTCTTGCTTCCGCTGTGGCCATGGCACTCCCCAGGAGCCCACAAAATGCGCCCGCAAAACGCGCTCTACAAATACTCCATGCCTCCGTCTTGGTCAAGCGCACGCCTGTGCGCCGCATGAGCGCGGTGCGCGAGAACCGCGCCGCCTTCATCGGCAGTTGACATCGTCGCGCGCCTTCACCTCCCCGGACATTTGCGCGCCAAAAAAATCGCGTGGCGTGGGCCGCCTTTGTTCAGCCGGCCGCGGACGCGCTCCACCTCCACCGCGAATCTCCCATGGCGCAAGCGCTGCTCGAATTTTCGATCCTCGCGGGCCGACCAGACGGCCAGCTCGCCACCCATCTTGAGCGCCGCCCAGGCAACACCGATTCCGCGGTCATCATAGAGCCCCGCATTGTTCGACCCTGCAAAGGCGGACGGGCCGTTGTCCACGTCCAGCAGCACCGCATCGAACTGTTCGCGGCGTGAACTGAGTGTCACCGCCACGTCATCGATCTCCACGCGCACGCGCGTATCATTCAGCGGCTCTCCGGCGAGCAAGCCCAGCGGTCCGCGGTTCCATTCGACGACCGCAGCCGCCACCTCGGCCACCACAACCATCGCTTCCGGCGGCAACAGGTCGAGCGCCGCTCGCAGCGTAAATCCCATGCCCAGGCCGCCAATCAGCACACAGGGCCGCTCCAGCGTCCGCGCTCGCCGGCAGCCGAGCGTCGCCAGCGCCTCCTCCGAACCGTGCATGCGGCTCGACATCAGGCTCTTGCCATTGGCGAGGATGATGTACTCATCGCCGCGGCGGATCAGCTTCAGCACGGTGCCGTCCCGCGAAACCGCCTGCCCGATTAACTGGAAAGCTTTCACGTGTGTGATGTTACAGGAGAGCAAAACGCAGGCAACACCGGACTTCTCATCATCGGGCGCGCAAAACTCGCCGGCCGCAACGCGCCAGGTGTCGAGTGGCGCCGACCGCCCGTCAACCATAGGTTCGGTGTAACCGAATTCGATGCGCGGCAGTCTAAGGTTCCGTGCCAGTATGATATTGTATGCGCGACGCGGTAATCGTCTGACGCTCGACTGCGGGGGGAAACACCATGAAGATCAATCGAAGGAAGCTGTTGTCGCTGATCGGCGTTTCTCCGGCGATCTTGGCCGGTTCTTCTCCAATTCTTGCTGAGCCTTCAAAGAAAACAAAGACTGCGGCGGGCCCGGCGAAGATCGAAGCCTTGAACCCCAAGGGCATGCCGCCCGCGATTCAGCTGATTCCGATGGCGCCGCGCCTGAGCACGCTCGACGGAAAAACCATCTATCTCGTCTCGGACGGCTTCGCCGGAGCCGATCGCTTTCTGAATCAAATCGCGATCTGGTTCTCGAAGAACATGCCCAGCGTCAAGACCGTGTACCGCCTGAAAGCCGGCTCGTATTTCGATGACGATCCCAAGCTCACGGCGGAAATGAAAGCCAACGCCAATGCCATGATCATGGCGTATGGGCATTGAAGCACCTGCACTCCAGCGACCGTCGGTCACTGCATACAAGTTGAGAAAATGGGGCTCCCCACCGCTCCCCTGGTAACCATTGCCTTCAAAGATCTCGCCAAGTCCAACGCCGCCAACCGCGGCATGCCCGGCTTGCGCACCTGCTTCCTGCCGCACCCGATGACCAACAAGACGGACGCGGAGATGTACCAGGTCCTCTTGGGTAACGATCCAGTTACCAACAAGCCGCTGATGCCGGAAATCATAGACGCGCTCACCAAGCCGCTCACGGCCGCGGAAAGCAAAACCGGCTCGGTAGCTCCGGACACCGGCCCAGCTGTCTACTCCGACACCGAGGACAATCTCCAGCGCCTCTACCTCGATAACAACATGACCGACTTCATGCCCATCATCCTTCCCACCGAAGAAAAGGTGGACGCGATGCTCAAGGGCACGAGCCATAAGCCCGACGAAGTTGTGGGCACGTTGAGCGCCGCGCGCGGTGCTCAACCGTCGTGGTCCTTTACGGTCAAGCAAGTGGCGATCAATGCCGTGATGGCGGGCGCGCGCCCGGAGTACCTGCCCACCATTTTGGCCATCGCCTCGACCGGGCAGCCCGCCCTGTTCAGCTCCACGTCCTCGTTCTCCCGGATGCTGCTGCTGAACGGCCCGGTCTCCGACCAGCTCAAGATGAACTACGGCATCGGAGCGATGGGGCCATTCGCCGAGCCCAATGCTGTGATTGGCCGGGCATGGACCATCCTTTCGAAAAACCTCGGCGGCTGCGGAGTGCCCGGACTCACCTACCTGGGTACCCTGGGGTCGAACCTCAATTACAACAACATCTGCATCGCCGAAACGGAAAACAAACTTCCCGACGGCTGGCAGCCGTTCCACGTGCAAAAGGGCTTCAAGCCCACCGACAGCGTGGTCAGCATCTTCAGCGGCTGGAGCCTGAACAACGTCGCATGGTTCCCCGCGATGCCCTACTACGAACTGATCAACAATTGGCTGACGCATTTCTTCTCGTTCGGCACCAGCGCCGCCACTCTGCTTCTCGATCCCACCATCGCCCGCGAGGCGAAGGAAAAGGGATTCAACTCCAAGGAGGAGCTGAGTGACTACTGGTCGAAGAACTCGAAGACGCCCGCGTGGCTCTACTGGGACACGCACAGGCCCCAGCTGAAGCAGGCACAGGCGGGCGTCGAGCCTTACGCCTCGTATCTGAAGATGGGCGACGCCGATATTCCGTTCCAGCGCTTCTACCGCCGGGGCCGTTTTGGCGGGCCGCCCGTCCCGAACCCGAAATCTTCGATTGAGATTATCGTACTCGGAGGCGAGACCAACACCTACTGGGCTGGCGGGGACTTCAGCCACGTGACCAGCGTTTCGATCGACAAGTGGACGTGACGAGCCGGCAAGGTTCGTCAGTCTGACTTTGGCCCTTACGGGCCACGAAGCGAATCGACGAGGCCGTCCATCGCTACGAGTCGGTCTGTGTGCGTTGCGTATCAGCCATACGCCCGGCGGGCATCCTAGCCCCGCCGGGCACCCTAGCCCCGCCGGGCATCCGACCCGCGCTAGGCATCGGAGCCGCGCCGGGCTACGCTCGACTTCTCGCTCCTTCTCGATACACAACGCCATCACCTCGCCAACCCCATCGGCGAGCTGGATTCCACTGCCAAGACCCGACCGCAAAGCCATGGCAAATGGCCGGTGCTGCGGCGCGGAAGACCTTTGAAATCCGAAAAAGAAAATGCACCGGGAAGTTCCGCCCTTGCATGTGCTCGGGTGAATGTTTTCAATGGTTTGCATGGTGTCACGGTCGATTGACCGTTCCGCCCCCCTCAGCGGTATCGGCGGCGCTGCTGGGATCTGTTTTTTTCGGCCGGCCAGGAGCATCCGCAGACGGTTCGACGACGTGCCCGGCCAAAGCAGGTGAGTCTAGCTGGATGGCGATGGGACGCCGACCGTTTTGCGCGGGCACCTCCCGGCGAACGCCGCCGGAAGAGACGATGACGTGGGCGGGGGGCTCGACGCATTCGCCTTGGTCGTTGATGCGCGAGAAGAGATGCACGGCGCGGACGATGGAGTCCGCTGTGGGCTCGACATCCTGCGCGCGTTCGATGAGGTGGCCGAGGGAGAAACGGAGCAGGCGGTCGCGGCGGGAGAACAGTCCGAGCGCATAGGCGTGACGATAGACGGCGCTGCGGCTGACTTTGTAGTCGTAGGTGATGTTTCCGACAGTGTGCCAGTGCATGAATTCGTTCTCGATTTCGGCGCGGTAGGGGTGTGCGCAAATCGTGCATTGATCCTGATGGCTGGCGCGGGGTTGGGATACGAGCGCTCGGCGTGGTTTGCGGGAGCGGGATTTGCGCGGCGTGGCGAGACGAGCGGCGGATTTGCGACCGCCGGGCTTCGGTGCCGGTTCCTCTTTGGCGGGCGCGAGCTTCCGCTCGCTTTCCAGGGTTTCGAGTTCATCCATGGCCCGAGGTTCGGGCCCGCCCATAGCGACGGCGGCGCGGATTTTCCTTAGGGAATTGATGGTGCGGCCGAGACCGTCGGCTGCGGCAATGAAATCGGTTTCTTCGCGCTCGTCATCATCATCTTCTTCCTGTTCTTCCTGTTCTTCCTGCTCGTCTTCGTCTTCACCGTCTTCGTCGTGGAGTGAGTTGCCAACCGGGTGGTCGAGATCGGCAACTTTTTCCGGTGAAACGGCGATGGCCATTGTGTAGGGCGGCTCGGATTTGGCGGAGGGACTGGATTGCGGGAGATTCGCGCGAGCTGGTGCGGCGTTGGACTTGGTTGCCGAATTCATCGGCGATTCCGTCGGCGACTGCAGAGGAGGCTCTACGGGAGCGGATTCGGCGTGGGGTGGTGCGGCGGCGGGCGGTTCGACAGTTTGCGGCGGACGAGGGAACTGTGATTCGAGATTAGCGATGGGATCGGGTGCGGCAAAGAAATGGAAATCCTGAAACGGGCGGCGCGGTGCGCGCGGCGAGTAGCGTCTGATCATTTTTGATCTCCGTTGATTTGGGAGGCGGAATAGCTTGGAGGAAACTTCGGGCAGGATGCGATCTGTTACCCATCGCGCGGGAGCGCGCTGGGGACCCCAGGAATGCAGGGTGTCTGGTCGCTCGCTTATGGTTTCCTCGGATGGTCGTCTATGTTCTCAATGTCCTTCCCGGGCCGAGAGTCTAATTCGGCTTGTTAGTATGGAAGCATGGGAGGGGTGGGAAGGCGAGGTTCAATTTTTGTGGTACTTCAATTCCCATTTTGGGAATTCAGTTGCACGTTGGTCCCGGAGGATTTTAGTCTCGGGCGAATCGTGAAGTTTCGCTGATGCAGATGGCACCCTGATCAGGTTTTCCCTCTGCCGCGCAAGATCTTCATGTAGGTCTTGGTCGAATCTCGGTTTTCCCACGCCCCCTTGATGAAATCGCGGAGGTTTGGCATGTCCTTCTCGACTGTAGTCGCCCAGAGGTTCGGGCTGTACTCAAAAACGCGGAGCATGTTGTCAACGTCAAAAAGTGGGCCGGTTCCCTCGGCCTTCATGAGAACGACGGGCCTGTCATGCGCCATTCTTACGCCCAATTCGAACATGACGTTGGGATTGTGTTCGGTAAGGTCGGCTATAACGAGGTCGGCCTCGATCAGATCGCTGATTATCGTCGACTGAATCACGTCGCTGCCCTGCCGATTCGCGGTCTTAACCTTGAAATCCTTCGCAGCTGGCGTAATGATGCTGCGCAGGACTTCCGCGAAAAAGCCCTTAGGTGCTTGGCATCCCGTTCTACGAATGGCAAGATCACAAATGCAGTCAAGCTTGATTCGGATGAGCCTTCCGACAGCGTCACGGTGTCGGGACCGCTAGCAGCAGTTTCTCCGTCGCTCCCGTTGTCGGCCGAGAGCGTTGGTACGCCCGACTCGATTCCGAGGTACTGGCAATTTTCGCGGAAGATTCGCGCAAATTCCGCGTGCGTTTCCGGCTCAAGTTCGAATTCCTTCGTAAGTGTGTTTCCTAAATACTTCATGTCCGGAAGGTTGCTGCCTTTGTAATATTCGAGGACTCGCTTGAAGATATCCACTTTCAGGAACGCTTGTTTCTTAGCGGCGAGTTCGGCTTCCGGGTTAGGCGCGTAGACGATGTCGCGGCCAAGTTCTTCGAGGCTGATCTTAGGGGTGTCGCGAGTTCCGCTCGTCAATCCGTAATCCCTGGAGGCGGCGGTTAAGTAAAACCAAGCGTTCCCAGCCGACGCACCGACTGCCTTGCGGACTTCTTCTGGCTCCCACGGATTGCCTCCGTTGTGTTCCTTAATGGCGAGAGGGATCTGCAAGGCCTTTTCAAGGGTGGCGCGCGGAAACGGCCATCTAACTTTTTTCGGCGGCTTATCGCTAGCGGCAGCTTTCTTCTTATTAGCCATACCCGCGCTCCTTTACGTGCGGACGCTCACAAATCCCTTAGAAGGAACCGCCCAATGCTAGCAGAATTGCGCCAGTTCTGGATGCGCCGATCCCGGAAAGCACGCAGGCCAGCGCGCCGAGTCGCGTTGCAATCGCGGCGAGGCGCGCATAGTATTTCTGCCGGGCGGCGGCGATTCGCTCGGCTACGTGGCGAGCGCGAGCCGCCGAAACAACAGCGCCTGGACTCGGTTCCCGCCCCAGGGCGCGCGCCGGGAGGTCCGGGGTTCGGGATAACAGCACGCCATTAACGACGCTAGGCAGAGGAGAGACCCGCGATGCCGACGAAAATTTCGAATAAGAATAAGAAAATGACCAATGGGAAGACGTCCGCTGAAAAAGCGAACGGCAACCACACGGATGCGAACGCGAAAATGTCCGTGGAAGACCGGCTGGACATTATCGAGCTCTTTGCGCGCTACGCCTGGGCCATCGATTCAGGCGACGCCGACGCGGTGCTGGAATGCTTCGCCGAAGACGGCTCGATGGATCATCTGTGGCAGGGCAAGCTGACCGGGCACGCGGCGATTCGGCGCGCGTTCGAGGAGCTGTGGTACGACCGTCCGAGCTGGTGGATCGGGCGGCAGCACCTGGCCAATCATTTCCTGATCACGCGCGAGGGAGAAGGCGCGCGGGTGAAGGCGTTTTACTCGATCCTGCAGTACAACATCGATTACCGGACGAATTTCGTGTTCGGCATCGGCACGTGGGACAACTACTGCGTGAAGCGCAACGGCAAATGGGTTTTCCAGGACGAGATCATCCACGCGTGGACGGACCGCAGCACGGTGCTGTGGAAAGGCGAGGAGCGCGCCAAGTCCATGGGCCCGCGCATCGCCCGCGCCATGCCGGGACTGCCCGCGCGGTAGGACCGACACGCTGCGCGACTAGAGCGAATGGACGAGGCCGAAACGACGGGGCCGAAAGGACAAGACCGAAAGGACAGGACCGAAAAGCAGATCCCTCGTCGGCCAAAATGCGGCCTCTGTCGGGATGACAATTGGGCGTGGAAATGGAATGTGGGAGGGGAAGATTCGAAGCAGAGCGCCGTGGCGCGGAGAAATCGCGGAACGAGGAGCATCAGAACGCGAGCCTGCGCATCGCGGAGAGATCCGGTAACGGCGCGCAGTAGAGCGCGAGCCTTCGCATCGCGGAGAAATCCGGTAACGAGGCGCAGTAGAGCGCGAGCCTTCGCATCGCGGAGAAATCCGGTAACGGGGCGCAGTAGAGCGCGAGCCTTCGCATCGCGGAGAAATCCGGTAACGGGGCGCAGTAGAGCGCGAGCCTTCGCATCGCGCGTGTCATCCCGAACCCGGCCCCGACGATTTCAGTCGGGGACGAGTGTGAGGGATCTGCTTTTGCTTTTTTTTTGCTTTTGCGTTTTGGCGCCGCGGCGGGGAGAAGAGAGATTCTTCGGCGATTCTTGGGCGCTCCTCGGCGGTTCGCCTCAGAATGACAACGCGTCGCGGCGAGCGGCTCGTCAATTGGGCATGCGCAGGACGGGCTTGATGGTTTTGCCGGTCTCGGAATCCTCGAAGGCTTGGGCGATTTGGTCGAACGCGTAGAACTTGATCAGGCGGTCGAACGGGAAGCGGCCCTGGCGGTAGTAGTCGATGAGCATGGGAATGAAGAGGCTGGGCGTGGTGTCGCCGCCGAGGATTCCGCGCAGCGCGCGGCCTCCGCTGAGAAGGTGGAACATGTCGGGGGCCCACTCGCCGCGCGGCGGGGCGACGAAGCCGGCCACTCCGCGAGGCGCGAGGCATTGCAGCGACTGCGTGTAGGAAGCCGGCGCGTTGGCGGTGTTGAAGGAATGGCTGACGCCGTGGCGGGTGAGCTCGCGAATGGTTTTGGCGGCGTCGCCGGAGGACGCGTCGATGGTATCGGTGGCGCCAAGTTCCTTGGCCATCGCGAGGCGCGACGGAATGGGATCGATGGCGATGATGCGCTCCGCGCCGGCGATGCGCGCGGCCATCACGGCGCTGAGTCCCACGGAACCGGCGCCGAAAATCGCGACGGAATCGCCCGCGCCGATTTTCAGCGAATGAATCATGGCGCCCGCGCCGGTCTGCACGCCGCAGCCGAGCGGCGCGAGGATTTCGAGCGGAATGCCGGCGGGAACTTTGATGGCGCAGCGCGCGTCGGCCAGGGAATAGGTGGCGAAGGAGGATTGCCCGAAGAAGCGCGCGAAGACGCGGGCGCCGTTCTGCGAAAGAGGGCTGGTGCCGTCCGGACGCAGGCCGCCGAAATTGCGCGGGAGCACTTCGTAGCAGTAGCTGTGGGCGTTGCGCCGGCAGCTGGGGCATTCACCGCAGAAATTGACGCTGAGCACCACGTGGTCGCCGGGCGCGAGTTGCGTCACACCGGCGCCGACGCGTTCGACGATTCCAGCGCCTTCGTGGCCCAGCACGAAGGGGCGCGGGCCGGGCCGTCCGTGGACGCCGATATCGGTGTGGCAGATGCCGCTGGCCACGATGCGCACGAGGATTTCGCCCGCGCGCGGGTCTTCGATTTCGAGAGATTCGAGTTGCGGGAAACGCGCGCCTTCGCGCGAGACGGCTGCTTGGATGTTCATCGAGGGTTCCTTGTCAGTTGACCTGAACGCGCCGGGGATTGTAATCCTTTTGCAGCGAAACGGGACAATTTGCTAGGATGAGCGTATTGCAGGGCTGCATCCGCGCCCCAGACGCGCGAGCGTTTTGGGGACCCGGCCGCCGACGTTGGCGGACGGGAGGAGCGGCACCGGAGGCCAATATGAGCGTTGCACCTCGTGCGGGCAGCGGCAAAATTACCGTGCCCGACATTCTTTCCCGCAAGCCGAGTTCCCTGGGCAGTTCTACTTTTTCCGAAACGAATTCACCAAAACAAAAGATTACCTGCATTACGGCGTATGACTATCCGACGGCGCGGCTGCTGGACGATGCCGGCGTGGACATCCTGCTGGTGGGGGATTCGCTGGGGATGGTCGTGCTGGGGTACGACAGCACGCTGCCGGTCACTCTGGACGAGATGGTGCACCACGTAAAAGCGGTGCGCCGTGGAACGCGGCGCGCGCTGCTGGTGGCGGATATGCCGTACGGCAGCTTTCACGTGTCGCTCGATGAATCGGTGCGCAATGCGGTGCGGCTGGTGAAAGAAGGCGGCGCGGAGGCGGTGAAAGTGGAAGGCGGCGAGCGGCGCATCGAGCTGATCGCGCGTCTGGTGGAAGCGGAAATTCCGGTGATGGGCCACGTGGGACTGACGCCGCAATCAATCAACGCGATTGGCGGATTTCACGTTCGCGGGAAGACGCGCGATGCGGCGCGGCAGGTGGAGCGCGACGCACGTGCGGTGGAAGCGGCCGGTGCGTTCTCCGTGGTGCTGGAGTCTGTGCCGCGCGAAGTGGCGGCGCATGTGACGCAGCAATTGCGGATTCCGACGATCGGGATCGGCGCGGGTCCTGACTGCGATGGGCAGGTGCTGGTGTTCCACGATATGGTGGGGCTGACCGATGGGCATGTGCCGAAGTTCGTTCGGCGGTATGCGCAGCTTTCGGCGGAGATTTCCAAGGCGGCTTCGGAGTTTTGCGACGACGTGCGCAACGGGCGGTTTCCGTCGGATGCGGAGTCGTACCATTCAACCGCCGAGGTGCGTGAGAAAATTCCGGCGGCCACGCGCAGCTAGAAGCTGCGACCCAGAAGTCGCGTGAGGGGCTTCCGCGGGTCGAGGGTGCGGACGCGGCGGCCCGGCGGGCCGAGGGATTCTTCGGCGATCCTCGACGGATCGCCTCAGAATGACAGTATCTGCGGCGAGGCGGTGAAGTGGCGGCTGAAGCCGCGCGGGCGCAGTCTGACGGGTGAAAATCGCGCGTAAACTTTTGTCCCGCGGGGAGTGCGGAGATGAATATCGAGGATGTACGGCAGCTGTACGATTTCAACGCGTGGGCGAACGATCGAACGCTGAATTCTTGCGCGGCGCTTTCGCCGGAGCAGTTCACGCGGGACCTGGAATCGAGTTTTAAGTCCGTGCGGGACACACTGGCGCATATCTATGGCGCGGAATGGATTTGGCTGGAACGCTGGCACGGGCGAACGCCTTCCGGGCTTCCGTCCGCGGCTGATTTTCCCGATTTCGACACGGTGCGACGGCGGTTCGCGGAGATCGACCGCGATCTGGTGGACTACGCCGCGTCGCTGAATGCCGACGACTTGCAGCGAGTGGTTTCAGTAAAAACCAGCTCGGGAGGGGTTTTCGCTTCGCCGCTGTGGCAGATGCTGCAACATCTTGCCAATCACGGAAGCTATCATCGAGGGCAAGTCGCCTCGATGCTGCGGCAACTGGGATTCAAACCCACCGGGACGGACCTGATCGGCTTTTACCGCGAACGCTCCGCGAAGGTCACCGCATGAGTGGCGGAACTCGCGTTCAATTTGAAAACTTTCGCAGGCCCCGCTGCTGACTCCCGCCGAATGGAAATCATCCGCACAATTTCCTGGATGAAGCAGGCTGCGCGAAGTGCGCGCCAGCAGGAACGCGTTGTCGGCCTGGTGCCGACGATGGGGGCGCTGCACGAAGGACATTTTTCGCTGATCCGCGAAGCGAAGAAGCAGTGCGCCCCAGTGGTGGTTTCGATTTTCGTGAACCCGACGCAGTTTGGCGCCGGCGAGGATTTTTCAAAATACCCGCGCACGCTGGAAGCCGACCGCAAGGCGCTCGAACATCTGGCGGTCGATTATCTGTTTTTACCGGCAGCGGAGGAAATGTATCCGCCGGGTTTTCGCACGGCTGTGAACGTGGAGGGGCTTAGCGAGCGGATCGAGGGAAAATCGCGCCCGGGGCATTTTCGCGGCGTGGCGACCGTGGTGCTGAAGCTTTTCGAGATCGTGCAGCCGAATTTCGCGTTTTTCGGGCGCAAAGACGCGCAGCAAGCGCGCATCCTGCGGCAGATGGCGAGCGATCTGAATCTGGACACCCAGCTGGTTATCTGCCCGATCGTGCGCGAGGAGGATGGGCTGGCACTGTCATCTCGCAATGCGTACCTGAAGGGCGACGATCGGCGCGCGGCCACCGCGCTGTATCGCGCACTGGATGCGATGCGCCTCGAAATCGAAGCGGGCGAACGCGATGCGGCGCGGCTGCTCGAAGTGATTCGGGGCGTGTTGCGGGCTCAGCCAGGCGCGCAGATGGACTACGCCGAAATCGTGGATGCCGATTCGTTCGAGCCGGTGATGGCGCTGCGGAAATCGTGCTATGCGCTGATCGCGGCGCGGGTGGGCGGCACTCGATTGATTGACAATGCGCTGATCGAGGCGGACGGCGACTTGGTGAAGGTCGCGGTTTAGTGGCGTGGAAGATAGTCCGCCAAGAAAAAAGCAGCGTCCCGGCGGTGTTCTCGGACAGTGTCAGAGCCTCCCGTCGCCGCACGGCGCGGAGAATGCACTCGATCGAGGCTCTGCCGGGAGGACGCTAGCCGTGGGCGGCATCGCGGGCAGGTTCGGAGGCGGCTTTGATGGCGGCGAGAACTTCCGCTGCGTGGCCCTCGACTTTGACCTTGGGCCAGATTTTGCGGATCTTCCCGTCTGGGCCGATCCAGAAAGTGCTGCGCACGATGCCCAGGAACGATTTGCCGTAGAAGCTTTTCATGCGGCGGGCGCCGTAGGCTTCGACGACTTCAAATTCGGTGTCGGCCAGCAGCGGGAAATTCAGGCCGTACTTCTGCTTGAACTTGGTCTGCGCCTCGACGTTGTCTCCGCTACAGCCCACGATTTCCGTGTTCAGGGTCTTAAACTCCCGCAGCGCGTCGCGAAATTGAATGGACTCGTGCGTGCAGCCGGAGGTATTGGCTTTCGGATAGAAATACAGGATCAGGTTTTTGCCGCGGTAGTCGGCGAGCGAAATGGTGCGGCCGTCATCGGAAGTCACTCGAAAATCGGGAGCTGCATCGCCTTCTTTCAGCACGTTCGTCTCTCCTTATCGACTGGGGCCATTTCTCCGCTGAGACCAATCCTTGGCTGAGGTCATTCGCCCAGGACGCGTTTGACGATTTCGTTTACCAGTTGCGGGTTGGCTTGGCCGCGCGTTTCGCGCATCACCTGGCCGACGAAAAACTTGAAAACGCCTTCGTTGCCGGAACGATACTTTGCGACATTATCGGGATTCCTCTTGAGCACTTCGCGGGCGATCCGTTCGATGGCGCCGGTGTCGGATATTTGCGACAGTCCTTCGGCGGCGATTACCTCCGCCGCTGATTTTCCCGTGTCGCACATTTTGGCGAATACTTTTTTGCCGCTCGCAGCGGTGATTTCGCCCTTTTCCACTTTGGCGATCAATTCCGCGAGCGCCTCGGGCTTCAGCGGGCTTTCCGAAATGCTTTTTCCGGCGTCGTTCAGGCGGCGCAACAATTCACCGGAAATCCAGTTCGCGGCGGGTTTCGCGGGAGCGCCGGCGCGGACCACGGATTCGAAGTAGTCGGCCATTTCGCGAGATGCTGTGAGCACACCGGCGTCGTAAGCAGTGATGCCGTAGTCGCGCAGGAATCGCTCGGTCTTCGCGGCCGGCAGCTCCGGCATAGCGTGGCGGACCTGGTCGATTTCGGTCGACGAAACCATCACCGGCAACAAATCGGGATCGGGGAAATAGCGGTAATCGTGGGCGAATTCCTTGGAGCGCATCGGCTCGGTGCGTCCCGCGGCGACATTCCAAAGACGAGTCTCCTGAACGACCGTGCCGCCGGACTCGATCACGCCGATTTGCCGCTCGATTTCGTATTCCAGCGCGTGCGAAAGGTAGCGAAAGGAATTGAGATTCTTCACTTCGGCTTTGGTGCCGAATTTCGGCGCGCCGCGCAGCCTTACGCTCACGTTGGCATCGCAGCGAAGCGAGCCTTCCTCCATGTTGCAATCGCTCACTTCGGTGTATTCGAGGATCTGCTTGAGCGTGTTGAGATAGGCGTAGGCCTCGGCGGGCGTGCGCAAATCCGGCTCGGATACGATTTCGATCAGGGGCACGCCGCAACGGTTGAAATCGATGTAGCTCCAGCGGTCGGAGTCGGGGAAACCTTCGTGCAGGCTTTTGCCGGCATCGTCTTCCATGTGCAGGCGGGTGATGCCGATGCGCTTCTTCTCGCCCTCGACCTCAACCTCGAGCCAGCCTTCGGTGGCTAGCGGCAGTTCGTACATGGAAATCTGATAGCCCTTGGGCAGATCGGGATAGAAATAATTTTTGCGCGCAAAACGCGAACGCGGCTGAATCGCGCAGTTAATCGCGAGCGAGGCGCGCATGGCTAAATCGAGCGCGCGCTTATTCAGGACCGGCAGCGCTCCGGGCAACCCTAAGCAGACGGGGCAAGTATTGGAATTCGGGGCATCGCCGAAGTTCGTGGAGCAGCCGCAGAACGCTTTCGTGACAGTATCCAGCTGGGCATGGACCTCCAGACCAATGACGGCTTCGTAGCGGGCTATCACTTCGGGACTTATTATCGACGTTTCTTGGGCGGTTCGGCTCATGGCTGGTTGCCGATTATAACATTCGCCGACGGCAGCATTACGAGCGGGTATTCACTGGCAGCCAGCGGCTTGGCGGCATTGCGAGTTTCTTGGCGCGGGGCAGGCGCATCCGGGGCACGAAATCAGGTATAATAAGGGCTTCCAGCCGGCCTAGCGACGCGACAGTGCGCCCTATCGAGCCATCGGTTCGACCATGTGAGGGCCTCGCGCAGAACGGCCGGCGGACAGGAGCTTCCCATGAAAGAAGGAATTCACCCCGATTATCATCCCGTCACGGTGCACTGCGCCTGCGGGAGCACGTTCGAAACGCGATCGACGCATAAGGGCAATCTGATCCGCGTGGAAATATGCTCGCAGTGCCATCCGTTTTTTACCGGCAAGCAGAAGCTGGTGGACACGGCGGGGCGCGTGGAGCGCTTCAACAAGAAATATGCGGATAAGGCTGGCGCGGCGAAGAAGAAGTAGCGCCGCCGCGGCCTCGGCGGTTCATTCATCGGCGCTCGTTCGGGACCTTCAGGGGCTAAAGCCCCAACGCACTTGCCGCGTGTATGTCGCACCTAAAGGTGCGACCCACAAGACATGGGCCTTGATCTTCCGTTGGCGATTTTCCGCGAGCCGCGAATGGGTTCAGAGGGCGCGACCCGCCTCTCATCGCTCGCTTTTCTGCAAAGCGAATCGAAGCGGTAGCCGGTGTACAATGCCGGGTATGCGAGCCTTGGCGCAGCGGTTTGCGCGCTGGGGTGGAGCAGATGGCCACGCAATTGTCTTCCGCGCCTGAAGCACATTTCGAGTCGTCCACCGAGCTGGTGGAAAGCGCCGCGCCGCGGGTGACGCTGCGCAATTCGTTTGCGCATCCGTTTGATTCGGCGATTGCGGCGGCGCGCACGTGCTATTCGCCGCGGCTGATCGATCCGGGCGAGGTAACCGAAAAGCAGCGCGTGAACATCGGATCGGGGACGTATTTCGGCGGGCATCACACCGTTTACCAGCACGCACATTTCGAGTTTGGACTTGAGAACGTTAGCCGGCAATTCGTCTGGTCGTTTCTGCACGCGCATCCTTTCTACAATTCCGAGCAGCAGAGCCAGCGGTACGTGCGGCTGGACCGCGCGCAGGCGTTCGTCCCGCCGGAAAGCGCGACTTTCGGCGGCGCCGAGCGGGCGATTTACGAAAGGGCTGTGGCTGGCGCGTGGGAGTCCTATCGCGAATTGGCCGCGGTGCTGGAGCCGACGGCGCGCGCGATTCTGGGAGACATTTGGCACGTTGGTCCGGCGTCGCACGCCAAGCGCGTGCAGAAGGTGGAGCGGCAGTCGGACAAGCGCGCGATAGAAGTGGCGCGGTACGTGTTGCCGGTGGCGGCTTTTACAACCATGGTGCACACGATTTCGGGGATCGTGCTGCACCGATTGTGGCGCATGTGCGCGGTGAACGACACGCCGACGGAAGCGCGCGCGGTGATTGGGGAGATGGTGGCGCGCGTCCGGGAAATCGATCCGCAGTTTGTCGATCGATTTGACAACGAGCCGCTGGAAGATCCGCCGGAATGGCAGCAGCCGGTACGCGATGGCGAAGCTTTTGCTCGCGAGTTCAATGCGCGGCTGGGCGGGCTTACTTCGCGGCTAATCGATTATTCGCCGGGGGCGGTTGTTGCGATTGCTGATGCTTACCGCGCTGTCGTTGGATTAACCGCTGCGGAATGTCCGGACGCGGAGGCAATCGACCGGGTGCTGAATCCGGCGCGCAATCCGTATCGCCGCGAAACTTTGAATGTGGGAGTGCATGCGCCGATGATGCGGGCGCTGGAGCATGCGCATTTCACGTTCGCGAAAAAAATCAGCCACACGGCGGATAGCCAGGATCAACGGCACCGGATGGTTCCGGCGGCGCGTCCGCTGCTGACGCTGGCGGACACGCGCTCGCCCGACTACATCACGCCGATGCTGGTGCGCGAGAATCCGCGCGCGCTGGAAATTTATCAGCGAGCCATGGAGGAGGCGTGGGCGGCGAAAAACGAGCTGCTCGATCGCGGCGTGGCCCCGGAGTTCGCGCTGTATCTGCTGCCCAACGCCAAATCGATTCGGCTGGTGGAATCGGGATCGCTGCTGCACCTGCTGCACAAATGGACGATGCGCACGTGTTTCAACGCGCAGGAGGAGATTTATCAGGCGTCGATTGAAGAGGTGCAGCAGGTGCGCAAGGCGCTGCCAGAGCTGGGGCGCTACATCGGGCCGCCGTGCTATTTGCGCGCGGGAATTTCCACGCCGATCTGCACCGAAGGCTCGCATTTTTGTGGTGTGAAAGTCTGGCTGGATTTCCCGAATATCGAGCGGCGCATCTGAGGATCGAGCAGCGGGCTACGCTGGAATTTCCGGCACGGCTGCGATGAGCGCCTGGGTGTACGGATTTTGGGGCGCGCGCAGCACTTGCTCGGCGGGGCCGCATTCCACGAACTTTCCAGCCTGCATGACAGCCACGCGCGTGGCCAGCTGCGCGACGACCGGCAAGCTGTGCGAAATCATGATCAGCGTCAGTGAGAATTCCCTACGAAGGCGGTCGAGCAATTCTAGAATTTGCGCGCCTACGGAAACGTCGAGGGCGGACACCGGCTCATCGGCCATGACCAGCTCCGGGCGCAATATCAGCGCGCGGGCGATGCCAATGCGCTGGCGCTGGCCGCCGGAGAATTCGTGCGGGTAACGGTCGAGCACGTGCGCGCCGAGGCCGACGTCTTCTAACATGGCGGCCACGCGTTCGCGGCGTTGGATGCGCGAAAGCTGCGGCTCGTGAATGGCCAGCGGCTCGCCGACGATGGCGCCGACGCGCATGCGGGGATTGAGCGACGCGACGGGATCCTGAAAAACCATTTGCATGCGGCGGCGCAATGCTCGCAGTTCCGAGCCGTGGGCGCGGCGCCAGTCCTGGCCGCGAAAGAGCATCTCGCCGGAGTCGGGCTCGATGAGGCGCAGCAGGATGCGCGCCAGCGTTGTCTTGCCGCAACCGGATTCGCCGACGATGCCGAGCGTTTCACCGCGTTCGACGGAGAAGGTGACGCCATCGACGGCCATGGTGCGGTGTTTGGACTCCGCGCCGCCGCGCTCGAACGCGCCGGGGGCGGCGGAGTAGGATTTGCGCAGGTCGCGCACGTCGAGAATGGTTTCAGCGGACACGATTAGGTGTCGCCTCCGATGCGAATGCAGCGCGCGCGATGCGTTTCGGCGCCTGCGATCACGGTTGCCAGTTCGGGCACGGCTGCGTCGCATTCGGCAATGTGCCGGGAACAGCGCGGGCCAAAGGCGCAGCCCGGCGGAAGCGCTCCGAGTGGAGGCACCGAGCCCGGAATCGCCTCGATTTTTTCGCGCACCAATCTCGGCGCCGCATGGAGCAGGCCGATGGTATAGGGATGCGCGGGACGCCGCAGCACTTCCCCGGTGGGGCCTTGTTCGACGACGCGGCCGGCGTACATGACCGCGACGCGGTCGGCCACCTGCGCGACTACTCCCAAATCGTGGGTGATGAAGAGCATCGAGAGCCGCAAGTCACGTCGAAGATTTTCGAGCAAGTCCGAAATTTGTTTTTGCACGGTGACGTCGAGCGCGGTGGTTGGCTCGTCGGCGATCAAGACGCTCGGGCCGGCAGCGAGCGCCATGGCGATGGTAACGCGCTGGCGCAAGCCGCCGGAAAGCTCGTGCGCATATTGGCGGGCGCGGCGCTTGGGTTCGGGGACGGAGGCGCGTTCGAGAGCTTCGAGCACGCGGCGATTGATTTCCTTGGCGGCGAGCGAGGGCTCGTGGGCGCGAATCGCTTCGGCGACCTGAGCGCCGACGCGCATCACCGGATTGAGCGCCGTCATTGGCTCCTGGAAAATCATGGCGATCCGCCGGCCGCGCGCTGCGCGCATTTCAGAGAGACTTTCCGCTAATAAATTTTCGCCGCTGCCGTTTTCATGGCTGCCGTTCGATCTGCCGGCGGGGGCGCGCAGCCATGCCTCGCCGCTCGTGCGTGCTCCCGGAGGCAGCAGGCCCATGAGCGCGAGCGAAAGCATCGTCTTGCCTGAGCCGGATTCGCCGACGATTCCGAGCGTTTCGCCTTCGCCCAGCGCGAAGGAAACGGAGTTTACCGGACGCACCCAACCGTTGGGGGTGGGCAGCTCGACGCTGAGCCCGCGCACTTCCAACCTCAATGCCATATTTCCATGATATGACTTGGCGCTTGGACGAGCATAACTTTCCTGCGGCGGTTTGCTATCGATGAGCCCTAGGTCGCAAGGGAGCGCTCAGTCACGAGGGGAGCGTCAGATTCAACGGCAGATTGCGAGCCGTATGGTGTTGCGCTGTGCGATGGGAAGAAAGGTCGCCGACGAGCTGCCGGCGCTACAGGAGGGCGAATGGCGCAACTCGCGCGAGTTTTGGCCGCGACTTCGGCTTCGCTCGCAAGCGCAAAAAAGGCTCTATGACGCGACGCGCGGAAATTCGTCGGCGGCAACTTCGGCTTTGGCCGGGAGCGGCGCGTCGGCTTCGCCGACCGAACCGAGCCGATCGTAAACATCGCCCATTTTCTTGCGGAGGAGGCGGTTCATCGGTTCGGAGTACAGCCTAGCCACTAAATCGCCTAGCAGAGACGCGAGCACGATCGAGACGACGAACAGGACGGGAACCAGCCGCATCGGTTTGCCGAGCCGAACGAACCAGTTGAAGAAGGCGAACACCACGAACATGTGCGTGAGGTAAACCTCATAGCTGCGCTGGCCGAGCAGCAATACTGGAGCGAAAGCGCGGGGGCTGCGCCACTGCGTCTGCGCGGCGGCGATGATCATCAGGCAAGTTCCGATGGCGAGGATCGTCCCGTCCAATCCGGCTCGGCCCAGCGGCTGCATCAATCGGACTGAAGAAAAACCGAGTATAAGGATCAGCAGCGCGAGACCGCCGAGGGCAAAAACTCGCAAAGTTGCGCGTGAGAAGCGAAGGCGCGCGACCAGTAGCGCCGTCAAAATGCCGAGAGCGATCGCGTCCATGCCGCCCAAGTAGGAATATTCGCGCCACACTGGGTTCCCATGGGCGAGCACGGTGCGAGCGAACGGGCCAAGCACCACAAATGTAAGAAGGACACCCAGCAGCAGCTTGCCGCGTCCGAGGAATCGCGCCACCAGCGGAAAAAACAGGTAGAACATCTCCTCGACGGAGAGCGACCAGAGCACGTCCCAATTGGCCGGAAGATAACCGCGAGCGGCTTCGAGCACGTTGACGTGAAACGTGAGCGCGGCGAAAAGCGCCCGGCCCAGGCCGCCCGTTTTGGCATGGACCACGAAGTCTTTAAGATTGGCGAAATGCAGCGCAGTTAAAACCGCGAGAAGCATGAGCAGCAGCGGGGCGATACGCGCGAAGCGCAGACGATAAAAGTCCGCGATGCTGATGGACGAGAGCGAAGTCCACCGGCGGATGGTAATTGAGGCGATCAGGAAACCGGAAATGACGAAGAAAATTTGCACACCGAATTGGCCGTTCCACACCAGAGCGCGCGCCAGCAGCGCCGGCACATTCCTCATGTAGGGGACCCTGGCGATCACCAGGCGCATGTTGACGTGGTTCATCAGCACCAGGAAGATGGCCAGGCTGCGGAGCAGATCGACTCCGTCGAGGCGTTTCCATGCTCGATTGATTGCGATTGGTTCGGGGCTCACCGAGCGGCATCATACAACAGCCTTCGAGCGAGGCTTCGATTCAGCGGAGAATGTGAGCAATATGGTATGTGGCCGCGAGGGGGCAAGAAAAAAGCGCCGAACTGACGTTCGGCGCTCCCGGGATGCCGGCGCACTGCCGACGATTAGTAGTCGTTGGCCGAGCTTTCGAGAAAGGCGCGGAGCTTGCGCGAGCGCGACGGATGGCGCAGCTTGCGGAGCGCTTTGGCCTCGATCTGGCGGATGCGCTCGCGAGTGACGGCGAAGGACTGGCCGACTTCTTCGAGGGTGTGTTCGCTGCCGTCGTCCAAACCGAAACGCATCTTGATGACTTTCTCTTCGCGCGGCGTGAGCGTCTTGAGGACCGAAGAGGTCTGCTCCTTGAGGCTCAAGTTGATGACCGCATCGGACGGAGAAACGACCGCCTTGTCTTCGATGAAATCGCCCAGATGCGAATCTTCCTCTTCGCCGATGGGAGTTTCGAGCGAAATGGGCTCCTGTGCGATTTTCAAGATTTTGCGGACCTTCGCGACGGCGATGTCCATGCGTTTGGCGATTTCTTCAGAAGTAGGCTCGCGTCCGAGTTCCTGAACCAGCTGGCGCTGGGTGCGGACCAGCTTGTTGATGGTTTCGATCATGTGCACCGGAATGCGAATGGTGCGGGCCTGATCGGCGATGGCTCGGGTGATGGCCTGGCGAATCCACCAAGTGGCGTAGGTCGAGAACTTGTAGCCGCGGCGCCATTCGAACTTGTCCACTGCCTTCATCAGGCCGATATTGCCTTCCTGAATCAGGTCGAGGAACTGCAAACCACGGTTGGTATATTTTTTGGCGATGGAGACGACCAGGCGAAGGTTGGCTTCGATCAGCTCTTTTTTGGCCTGTTCGGCTTCGGCTTCGCCTCGAAGAATCACCTGGAGCGCGCGCTTGAGTTCGGTGGGGCTGACTTCGCTGGCAATTTCGATCTCGGCCAGCTCCTGGCGGCGGGCTTTCAGATCTTTGCGAGCTTCGGCCTGCACGTCGGCCTTGGAAGCTTCCACGCGCCGCTCGAGTTTGCCGACTTCGCGTTCGAGTGCGTGCATGCGCTCGACGGTCTGATGGATTTTGTCGATCAGCCGCTTCTTTTCGAGCGGATTGAAATCGAGATCGCGAACCAAACCGGACATCTCGACGCGGGTGCGCGCCACCGCGTAACGGGCGTGCAGATACGGCCGCTTCTTGGCTTTCGGAGTGCGCTCGAGCTTTTCCGCGAGCTTCAGCGCTTGCAGATAGAGCTTGGCGATTTTATCGATGCGCTTGAGAGTTTCGTCGGTCTTGGCCCTGATCTTTTCTTCGGTGAGCTCTTCGTCGTCGAACTGGACGATTTCCTTGATGGAGCGCGAGCCCTTGCGGAGATCTTCGCCGACCTGCATCAACTCTTTGAGTATGAGTGGAGCGCGCGAAATGGTCTTGAGGACCAAAAGTTGGCCGCGCTCGATACGTTTGGCGATGGCCACCTCGCCCTCGCGGGTCAACAGCGGCACGGTGCCCATCTCGCGCAAATACATGCGCACCGGATCGTTGGTTTTCTCAAGTGTTCCGGGAGTCAGATCCAGATCGCCGTCTTCGGACGAAGCTTCTTCCGTCTTGGTGGTTTCAGCCGCGTCGCCGGAATCGCCAGCCGCCAGCGCCGCTTTTGCGGTGGCAAGATCCTCATACACGTCGATGCCATAGCGCTCAAAGGTGGAGAGCAGATCGTCGATCTCTTCCGACGAATGTATCTCCGGCGGCAGCATATCGTTCACTTCGTCATAGAGAAGGTAGCCCCGCTCCTTGCCCATGGCGATGAGGTGCCGTACCTGGTCGTATTTTTCTTCCAATGCCAAAGTCGTCACGCGTATTCCCCCTGTAAGTCCGGGCACGTCCGCGGGAATTCCCAAATGCGATTAGGCCGGGCGTGGACACCCCGGCTCGTTGCTTCGCTATTTTCTATATGGACGGATGATAGAGACGAATCCCTGAGCCCAGCTCTGAAACGCGCCGCCTGCCCCGAACTGGCCCACATCAGCAAGCTCACACCTATATGATGCAGTAGTACGGGCGCTCGTTTCCTCCGAAACCCTACGATATTACACCGTAGTCTATAGGAGCGTCAACGAAACACCCTATGTTGCACTAGGGGGTCGTTTGAACTTTGACCGCCTGTGCCGCGATCAAGGAGATTCAAACCGACCCGCAAGGCCCTATCTGATAACTCCCGTATCGGCAGCAGCGCGAAGAGCTTCGCGCACCCGGCCGACGGAGATGTCCATCTAGGGCAAATGGCACGCCCGAATGCCCTGCTTTTCGAAGTACTTCTGGTGATATTCCTCAGCGCGATAAAAAGCCGAAGCCGGCACGATCTGGGTGACGATAGGCCGCTTGAAGATGCCGGCCCTCTCGAGGGCTGCTTTCGCGGCGCGGGCTTCGGACTCCTGTTCGGCATTGTGGTAAAAGATCGCTGAGCGATACTGGGTGCCAAAATCCGGACCTTGGCGGTTTAACTGGGTGGGGTCGTGGGCTTGGAAGAACGCCGCCAAGAGCTCACGATAGGAAACCTGCGCCGGATCGAATTCCACTTCAACGGCTTCCGCGTGGTCGGTATCGCCGGTACAAACGTCCTTGTACGAGGGGTTTGCCGTGATGCCGCCGGTATATCCCACCGCGGTGGCAGTGACGCCCTTTATTTGCCGGAAGGTATCCTCGACACCCCAAAAACATCCAGCCGCGAATGTTGCCTTAGCCATAAGCCTACAGCTCCTTCCCCTGCCGCGCAGCCTGCATGGTGCCACGGGTACTACATCCGTGAAACACCCCCGTAATGATTGGATACCGAAGCGGCCATTTGGTTGCAGCGATCCGCCGATCTAGCTTCGTTAGCCGAAAATCGGGCTGCCAGTGGCGCCTAAGCGGGAGGCGACGTGAAGATCTGCTGCAACATGTCTGGAATTTCGAATACGGCGCGATTTTTGAGCGCCACGGCATTCGCCTGGTAGCGCGCCAAGGCGGCCGGCTCGATTAGCTTCGCGACGGCCTCGTCCACGTGGCGAAAATTCCGCAGCACCACGCCGACCTGCTTCTCGAGGATCCATTTCGCGTTGTACCGCTCCTGCGGAAGGGTCCAAGCATTGCATTCGACGATCACGGGCAAACCCATGGCGACTGCTTCGCTGACGCTCCCGGGCCCCGGCTTCCCGATGAAGAAATCCGCCAGTTGCATGTAGTAACTGACGCGGGTGGTGAAACCTTCGACGTAACGGGGTGCGCGCGACTTGCCGGCCCGCAGAGCGGCGGCAAGCTTCTCGTTTTTGCCGCAAATGTAGATCATCTGCACATCAAGGTTCGAGGCTTCGATTTTAGCCGCGATCTGGAGCATGGCGCGCGAACCGTGACCGCCGAAGAGGACCAGGCCAGTGGGCATTGTGGCGTTGAAACCGAGCTTTTGGCGCTCGGCCACAGGGTCTTCGACCGGGGCTTCGTAGAACTTGGGGTTGAGGATCATTCCGGAGGCACGGAAGATTCGATCATCGGCGTGGCCCAGCGACTTGGCTTGTTGGACGGCGCGATCGCTGCCGCAAATGACGTATTGGAGCTGGCGTTCGATCCAGAAGTGCTTTGGGTAATCGGCTAAATCGGTCAGCACGGTGACGAAAGGGCGCCCGGGGCAGGCGCGGCCATAGCTTTCGCAGAGCGCGCGGTTAAAGTGCGGCACGAAGGAAACCACCATGTCCGGCTGCGTTTGCTTCCAGTGATTTTCGAGCGTTCGCACCGTGGGACCGTGATACAGCCGGATCACCCACTGCAGCACACGCATCAGCTCGGGGCTGCCCAGCGTCCAGCCATTGCGCAGCATGGTGTTGTACATATCCTGGATGCGAATGCCGGCGTATTTTTTGAGGATATCGAGCTGGTCAAGCAGCTCTTGCAGGTTGGTAAGCTGGACGTCCCAAGGACGGTGCTGGCACTGAATGGCCATCTGAAGCGCCGTAGCAGCCGCGCGATGGCCGCCACCGGCGTCAAAAAATATAAATTCGATCTTCCGCGAGGTCTGGCCCCCCATCCGACGGATTCTGGCACAGCGGGCAAGATCAATTGCTACAGCACGGTTAAAATGCCCGGAAATGTGCCGAATCAGTTAAATACCTTATCTGCAAGCACTTATCAAATGTTCGCGGGGCTGTCATATGCGAGTAATGCTGTGGATTTACTGTGGAAAACATGAAATGTGATATGCACGTCCACTCGTACTTTTCCGGGCCATGCACGACTCCCGTGGTGGGCGCATTTTGCCGGGAAAGCTATAGCGATCCCGAAGAAGTTCTCGAAACGCTACGGCGGCGCGAGATGAACCTGTTCACGTTGACCGATCACGACTCGATCGAAGGGTCGGAAAAGTTGCGCCGGCATCCACATTTCTTCCTCAGCGAGGAGCTGACGTGCCGCATGCCCAGTGGTACGGAAGTCCATATTGGGGTTTACGACTTCCATGAGCGGCAGCACGTCCAGCTCCAGCAAAGGCGCAACGATTTGCCGGCGTTGCTGATGTACCTGACCGAGCGGCAACTTTTTTTCAGCATCAACCATGTGTTTTCGAGCCTCACCGGGCGGCGCGAGCTCGAAGACTTCAGCTGGTTCGAAGAATATTTTCCGGCGATGGAAACCCGCAACGGACACATGCTGCCGAAGGCCAACGCGCAGGCGGCGCGCTTGGCGCGGCGGTGGCGCAAGACGGGCATCGGCGGGAGCGACGCGCACGCGCTGGCGTCGGTGGGCACCACATACACGCAGGTTCCCGGCGCGACGACGAAGCAGCAATTTTTCGAGGGGCTGCGCGAGGGCCGCGGGAAGGTGCAGGGCGAATCCGGCTGCTACGCCAAGCTTACGCGGGATGTCTTTCTGATTGCCGGCGAAATGATGCGCGAAAAGCGGTGGACCATGCTGCTGGCGCCCCTGGCAGTGGCACTGCCCGCAGCGACGTATTTGAATTACCGCGATGAAGGCACGTTCCTTCGCCGCTGGTCGGCGGAAGTAATGAGCCAGAAAAATCGCGAGCGAGTTGGTTGGGCCTCCGTACCGAAACCTGCGGTGGAGGAATGGGCATGACCGTCGCCAAGGCAGTCTGGCACCAGATTCAATCGAACGATCACCGGCTGATGCGGCGAGTGCATCGCTGGCGAGCGCCGCGGTGGTTTCGCATCGTGATGATCGTGGCAACGCGCGGAGGTGATGGATGGCTTTGGTACGCGTTCGGCCTGATTCTGTTGCTCGCCGGTGGAGAGCATCGCTACGCCGCAATCGGGGCGGCCGGTTCCAGCGCCGTGGCGGCGATTCTTATTTTCCGCGCGCTCAAGCACACCAGCCGCCGTCAAAGACCATGCGAAATTGAGCCGCACTGCTGGGCTTCGATTCTGCCGCCGGACAAGTACTCGTTCCCGTCGGGTCACGCTATCACCGCGTTCGCGGTGGCTGTGTCCGTGGGACTCTTCTACCCATACTTGCAGCCGTGCTTGCTGGTTGCGGCGCTATTGATCGCCGCCTCGCGAATCGCGCTGGGAATGCACTTCCTAAGCGACGTGCTGACGGGAATGGTGCTGGGTGTAGCGCTGGGTTTCGCGAGCTTTCACGTTTTTGCGCTGATGTAGCCGGTGCGCGCGCGGCTCAGAGGTCCAGCGGAAGCGGATCTTTCCCTGTGATCAGACGCGCGGAACGATCGTGCGTGAAGTACATCCAACCCCACTGAAGCAGCACCAGCATCCGGTTTTGAAACTCCACGATGTAGAGCAGATGCACGAACAGCCAGATCAGCCACGCCGGCCAGCCCGCCAGGCGCACCCAGTTTAGGTCGGCTACGGCGCTGGAGTGACCAACGGCCGCGAGGCTGCCGCGGTCGTGATAATGAAACATCGGAGTTTTCTTGCCGCGAGTCCGGTCAACGATGGTTTGCGCCGCGTAGACTCCCTGCTGAATGGCGGTCTGGGCCACGCCCGGCAGGGGCTTTCCGCCCTGGTAGCTGAAATTGGCGAGATCGCCGATGGCAAAAATCTCCGGGTGTCCTGGAATGGTGAGATCGCGCTCGACGACAATCCGGCCGTCTTTATCGAGCTGTGCTCCGGAGGCTTCGGCGAGCGAGCGGGTCAGCGAAGATGCGAGCACGCCCGCTGCCCAGAGGATCGTGCGGGTCGGTAGCACCTCTTCGTGCCCGTTGCTGCGGATCGTAACGGCGGCCTCCTCGATTTTGGTCACCATGGCGCCGGTACGAACGGAGACGCGCAAGCGCTCGAGCATGCGCTTGGCAGCGTCCTGAAGCTTTCGCGGATAGGCTGGCAAGATCGCGTCGGTGGCTTCGACCAAAATAATTCGCGCGCAGCTGGTGTCTATCGATCGAAAATCGCGGCGCAGCGTGTCATTGGCAATTTCGCCGAGGGCTCCGGATAATTCGACGCCCGTTGGGCCGCCGCCCACGATCACGAACGTCAGCCAAGCGAGACGGGCGGATGGATGGACTTCGCGTTCGGCCGCTTCAAAGGCGAGCAGAATGCGGCGGCGCATGTTCGTGGCGTCGTCAATGGTTTTGAGGCCGGGAGCGAATTGCGCCCAGTCTTCATGGCCGAAATATTGGTGGCTGGAACCGGTGGCGAGGATCAGCGTGTCGTATTCCACAAGCCCGTCGCTAAGAACGACGATGCGGTTTTTCACGTCAATGCTGGTGGCTTCGGCAAGAAGAACGCGCACGTTGGGGTAATGGTTGAGAATATTGCGAAGCGGGGACGCGATATTCGCCGGGGAAAGAGCGCCGGTGGCGACCTGATATAGCAGGGGTTGAAACAAGTGATAATTGTGGCGGTCGAGGAGCGTGACCTGCACGCCGGCGCGCGCCAATCTCAAGGCGGCGCTCAGCCCGCCAAAACCCCCGCCGATAATAACGACCCGCTGTGCACCCATCGCCGGCATCCGGAAGCTTCAGGATAGATTAAACGCTGGCAAAGCCAAGGATTAGATGTGCGATGCGCGCGAAGGATTTGAGAATTGTGCAACCGATAAAGAGGCGAACTGGGGTTCAAACTCCTTGTGGCTCGTGCGCGGCTGCTTCAGCAATCTGCCGCCATTCGGCAACCTGATCGGAGGCACCAATGTCCGCCAGCAACTTCGTATCGATCTCCTGGTAGACCAGTGGGGCGTCACCGAGGTCGCCTCCGCTCACCTCGTGGGCCAGTAAGTTGGACAAGTAGACTACGGTGATCATGTCAATCTTATGCTGCGGTACGCGCTGGGGATGATGGTGATGGGCGACTGCTTCGACCACGGGATACGGCAGTCCCCAGAGGCTCAGCAGGTAGGCGCCTACTTCGGCGTGGGAAATGCCGATCAATTCTTCCTCGATGCAGAATAGCGGCCTTCGTTCCTCGCGAGCGCCGGCTACCGCGCGCGCGAAGTGATCGGGCGCCCTTTCGGCCATCACCAGCTTGCCGACGTCATGGAGCAGCGCAGCCACAACCACGGCTCCCGGCAGCTTCTTTTCCGTGGGGAAATGGGCGGCGATTCTGGCCACCAACTGCGAATGGGAATGAAGCTCTTCGATCGAGAATCCGGGAATGGCCTTTTTAGGCTGAAACATACGAAACGCTTCGACGGAAACCACCAGGTTTTGGAGAATATTAATTCCCAGATAGCTGACAGCCATTCTGATGTCCGAAATTTCCCGGGTGAGGCCGAAGAACGCGGAATTCACCAGCTGCAGGATTTTCGCCGAGATGGCCACGTCTTTTTCGACGATCCGCACCACGCGTTCGATGGAAGTTTCCGGATCGGCGAGCGCTTTGCGGAGCTCCATGTAGGTGCGCGGGATCGACGGGAGATCTTGCATCGCTCCCACCAAGCTGGTCATCATTTTGCTGTTGAGCACTTGCACCAGACTGGTGGCCCGGTCGATGGCGCTGCGGAGCGTGTCCGGATCGCAGGGCTTTAGCAGGAACTGATGAGCAACGGGAACAGCGCGCAGCGAAGCGTCTATCTCCGTGAAGCCGGACAGAATGATGCGCAGAATACTGGGGTACTGCTGGCGGACGGTCTCAAGCAGAACCGCACCGTCCATCCCCGGCATGCGCAAATCGGTAACCACGACATCGAATGGGGCGGCTGCGAGCATGGTCAAGGCCGCTTCGCCGCCGGAGGCGAAGGCGACTTCCCACTCGTGGCGTTGCGCTTGTAAAGACCGCTGTAGACTGTCCAGAATCTTCGGCTCGTCATCCACGAACAAGATGCGCTTCATGTTGCGACGGCCTCCCCTGGCTCCGACGTTCCAGCGAGCGCGAGCCGGCGCTCTGCCATCGACGCACTACTGCAAGCCCCGTTCCAGAGCCGCGTAATTCATGCTGCTTGAAGATGGCGCTGCCTGAGAAGTTCGTGGTGGCTCGGCGAACTTCTGAACGCGAGCGCGAGCCGCTTATTAGAAATACTTAACGCGAACGCAGAGACTTTTCGCACGAACGCACTTTCGACATACCTCGTAAGGGAGAATCGTCCGGGGTGTTAAGAAGCTTTAGAGTGTGGGCCGCAAGGGAAGCTTAGATCGGTGGAATCATGGAAGCATTCCAGCCGCCACCCAGCGCTTTGATCAAAAGCACGCTCGCGGCAATGCGGCGCGTGGCGATATCGACGGAGGTGCGTTCGTCATCCAACGCGGCGCTTTCGGCGGTGGTGACCTCCAGATAATTCGTCACGCCGCCCTGATAACGGGTGGTGGAAATTTGCAAGGAATGCTGTGCGGCGGCGACAGCCGCATCCTCGATCTTCGCTTCGTTCTGCAGGATGCGCAAAGCGGCCAAGTTGTCTTCCACTTCCTGAAAGGCGACCAGGGTGGTTTGTCTGTATGTGTCGACAGACTGGTTGTACGCCGCTTGGGCCTGCTGGCTGATGCCGCGCCGCAGACCACCGTCGAAGACCACTTGCGCGGCGGAACCGGCCAGGGACCAGAAGCCGCTGGGGCCGGCGAGAATGTTGGCGATGGTGCTGCTTTCGAATCCGCCCGCGCCGCTGAGCACCAGATTGGGGAAATAAGCGGCGCGCGCGACGCCGATCTGCGCATTCGCTTCTTCCACGCGTCGTTCCGCCGCGGCGATATCCGGGCGGCGCTCGAGCAACTGCGAAGGCAATCCGACGGGAATCGCCGGAGGTCCCATGGTGAGCGGAAGGGCCTGCAAGCTGAATTCGGCCGAGGGTTTGCCGACTAGCACGGCGATGGCGTGTTCGTAGGCAGCGCGCTGCACGCCCACATCGACGGCCTCGGCGCGCGTGGTTTCCAGCTGCGTTTGCGCCTGAGCCACGTCGAGTTCTGAAGCGAGCCCGCCTTGATAGCGGCTTTGCGTCAGTTGCAGGGCTCTTTGATAGGAAACCACCGTGGAATTCAGAAGCTGCGCCTGGGAATCAAGACCGCGCAATTCGAAATAGTCGAGAGCCAGTTCAGCGTGAACGCTCAAATCCACGCTGGCCAGATCGGCGGCACTTGCTTGCGCCTCCGAGCGAGCCGCTTCCACGGTGCGCCGCACACGGCCCCAAACGTCTGGTTCGTACGAGACGTCCACAGGCAGTTGCACATCGCTATAGTTGACTGGCGATACCGCGCCGTAGAGTGGAGCGTTTTGCGACTGCCGGTTTTGCCCTCCGGTGATTCCGGCGGTGATGTAAGGATAATAGTTGGAGCGCGCGATGCCGACAGCGGCACGCGCCTGCAAGAACTGCTGTTGCGCTTCCTTCAGCGTTTGATCCGATACGGTTACTTGCTGCTCGAGAGAACTGAGCACCGGGTCGTTATAGACATCCCACCAGTTTCCTTTGGGCGCTGCGGCGTTGGGCTGGGCGAGCATCCATCCCGTTGCTTCTTTGTATGCCGTGGGAGTCTCGGCGCTGGGCCGCACATAATTGGGCCCCACGGTGCAGCCGCCAAGCAGAAGCACCGCGGATACAAGGCCTAGATGCTTGAAAACGCCTCGACCCAGGATCATGCGTGTGTAAGCACCGAGTTGAGGTCCCAGCGCAGCGTGGGTAAGTGCGGGGAGGCGACCGGCGATTTCATAGGCCACCGGATGGATTGCCTCCATCCTCCTCGCGGGCGCTCACGATGCGCACCAGCTCACCGGTGACGAGCGAATCGGGCGGGTTCACAATCACAGGTTCGTTCGGGTTGAGCCCGGCTACAACCTCGACGTCATTGCCGAAGTCGCGCCCGATGGTGATGTCCTTCAGCACAGCCTTGCCATTTTCAACCACGCCAGCCTGCATGCCTTGCGAACGGAAAATCAACGCGCTGACTGGAAGGATCAGAGCGCGAGTGGCATTGGGAAGCTGGAGGTGGACTTCGGCGTAGGCGCCGGGCAGCAATTCTCGCGTGGGATTATCAACGTCCACTTCCGCAAGCAGCGTGCGCGAGGCGGCGTCGATCGAATCCGATGTGCGCACCAGCGTGCCCTTGAAAGTGCGGCCGGGGAACTCCGGCAAGGTGATGGTGGCCGGCAGGCCGGGATGCGTGGAAGCCGAATACTGCTGGGGCACGTTGACAAACACGCGCAGTTTGCTGATCGCCGACATATGGAACAACTCCGTAGCCGGGCTTCCCGCGCCGGAATTGATCAGGTGCCCGACGTCGGTATTGCGCGCCGTGATCACGCCATCGAATGGAGCATAAACTTTCTCGAACGATTGCAGCTCTTGCAAGCGCTTGACGTTGGCTTCGGCCGAATCCACGGTAGCCTTTTTGGCCTGGTAATCGCCGACGGCGTTGTCCACGTCTTGCTTGGCCACCGAGCCGCTCTTCAATAGATTTTGATATCGATCGGCGGTAATGCGCGCCAGGGCGAGGTTGGCTTGGGCGGTATTCAAGTCGGCGCGCGCCTGATCGAGCTGCTGATCCACTTCGGGGCTTTCTATCACCGCTAACAACTCGCCTTGCTTCACACGCGATCCGATGTCGTGATACCAGGCCTTCAAATAACCGTTGGTGCGGGCATAGATGGGCGAGTCCGTAAACGCCTGCATATTTCCGGGCAGCACGATCTCCGTGCGCGGATCGCCGAGTTTCGGGCGAATTACAGCGACGGTGGGGATCGCCAACTCGCGGGTTTCCGTCTTTAAGGCGGCGCGTGCCTTGAAGCGCGGCAGCACTCCCGCGATCACAACGATGGCGACCACCAGTAGAACCACGATGGCAATCCAAATACCTTGGCCGGATTCACGGCGCCTCGATGGAGACACCCCGCTGTGCGGCCGATATGGCAGAGTCCTACGGCTGCTGATCACAAATTACCTTTCCCAAACGCGCTATATAAATAGATGTGAAAACCGCCGCGCCAGTTTCATGCTACACGGCGCGTCGTGCTACGAATCGGCGCGATGACTGCTGTGCACGACGCTAAAGAACACCGGCACGAAGAACAGTGTAGCGACCGTGGCGAAGATCAGCCCGCCCACGACCGCGCGTCCGAGCGGAGCATTCTGCTCGCCGCCTTCGCCGAGCCCCAAAGCCATGGGCAACATGCCGATGATCATGGCCAGAGCGGTCATCAGCACCGGGCGGAAGCGGGTGAATCCGGCTTCGAGTGCGGCTTCAGCCGCAGTCTTGCCGGCGGAAAGGCGTTCACGCGAGAAGCTGACCACCAAAATACTGTTGGCCGTTCCTACGCCCATGCACATGATCGCGCCGGTAAGCGCCGGAACGCTGATGGTGGTGTGAGTGACAAACAAACACCAAACGATTCCCGCCAGCGCGGCGGGCAGCGCCATCAGGATGACAAATGGGTCCAGCCAAGATTGAAAGTTGACCACGATCAGCAAGTAGACCAGCACGATGGAAAAGGCCAGGCCGCCGAGCAGTCCAGCGAACGACGAGCGCATGGTCTGAATTTCGCCGAGAATGTGGATTTGCGAACCGCGCGGCAAGTCTTTCTGGCTGCGGTCCACCATTTTTTGAATATCGCTGGCGACGCCGCCCAGATCCCGCCCGTCAACGGAGCCGAATATGTCGATCACCGGTTCGACGTCGTAGTGCGAGTCGACCGCCATTTCGGCGCCGCGGCTGAATGAAGCGACGTCACTCAGGATGTCCTGCTGGTTCGTGCCCGGGCCGGTGATGGGAATGTTTTCTAATTTTTGAAGCGAATCGTTGCGATATTCCGGCGTCTGAACGGCAATGCTGTAGCTGACGCCATTTTGCGGATCGAGCCAGAAAGTGGGCGCGGTTTGAAAGCTGCCGCTCAGCGAAACGAGCAGATTTTGGGCCACGTCGTTCGCGGTGTAACCGATCTCCTCCGCTTTGGTGCGGTTGACCTGGATGTGGATTCGCGGCTCGTTAAAAGCCTGCTGGATGCGCAGGTCCACGGTGCCGGGAATGAACTTGAGTTTATTCAGAAGATCGTCCGCGAAGCGGCGATTGGCCAGCAAGTTCCGGCCCACTACCTGGATATCGATCGGCGCGGGCAATCCGAAATCCAAAATTTTGCTGACCATGTCGGTCGGCAGATCGTAGAACTCCACGCCGGGGAAGTCTTGGTTCAAGACGCGGCGCAGTTCCCGCACGTAATCGATGGTGGGGCGATGATTGGGATTAAGCGAGACCAGAATATCGGCGTCTCCGGTGCCGATGGGCGCGGAGTTGCTGTAGGAAAGATTGATGCTGCTATAGGGCAGGCCGATATTGTCGATGATGGTGGCCAGCTGCGAGGGCGGGATGTGCTCGCGAATGTCGCTTTCCACGCGGTCGCAAAGCGCGGCGGTGTCCTCGATGCGCGTGCCGGTGGGGGCGCGCATATGAATGTTGAATTCGCCGCTGTCGACGGACGGGAAAAAGTCCTCGCCGATCAGGGGCAAAAGCGCGAAGGAAAGAAGGCACACGCCGAAGAAACCGACCACGAACAGTTTGCGGTGCTGAATGCACGCCGCCAGCATGCGGTGGTAACCGTCGCGAAAACGTTCGAAGCCTTTTTCAAAGCCGGCTTGCATATGGACGAAGGGATTGCGCGATGAAGCCATCTGCTCCTGGCGCTGCTCCTCGGTGCGCTCCTGCAAGATATAGCGGGCCATGGTGGGGACCAGCGTGCGCGAGAGCAGGTAGGAGGCGATCATCGCGAAAACGACAGCTTCCGCTAATGGAACGAACAGGTACCGCGCCACACCGGAGAGGAAGAACATGGGCACAAACACGATGCAGATCGATAGCGTGGAAACGAGCGCGGGAACGGCAATCTGCGATGCTCCGTCGAGAATCGCCTGAATGATTTCCTTTCCCTGATCGATATTGCGGTTGATGTTTTCCACTTCCACGGTGGCATCGTCCACCAAGATGCCCACCGCCAGGGCTAAACCTCCGAGGGTCATGATGTTGATCGTCTGGCCCAAGGCGCTGAGCACGATGATGGAAGTCAAAACCGAAAGCGGGATGGATACGGCGATGATCAGCGTGCTGCGCCAACTGCCCAGAAAAATCAAAATCATGAGGCCGGTGAGGCAAGCCGCGATCAAACCTTCTCGGATGACGTCATCGATCGAAGCGCGAACGAAGATCGACTGGTCCGACAGGAACTCCACTCGCAGCTCGGGAGGCAGGCCCGCCAGAATGGTGGGAATTTTCTTTTTCACGTTGGCAATGATGTCCAGCGTGGAGACGTCTCCGCCCTTCAGCACCGGCAAGAGCGCGGCGCGCCTGCCGTCTACGCGCACGATGTTCGTCTGAGGCGGATATCCGTCGCGGACGTTGGCAACGTCGTGAATGTAAATGGTCGAGGTGCCGATTTGCTTCACGGGCAGGTCGTTCAACTGCTGAACGGTCTGCGGCGCGCCGTTCATATCCACTTGGTATTCAAACGCGCCGATCTTGGCGGTTCCGGCCGGCAGGATCAGATTTTGGTTGCTGATGGCGTTGACGACGTCGGCGGGAGAAAGGCCGTGCGCCTGCAGAGCCTGGGTGTTCAGGTCAACTTGAATCTGGCGCTGCTTGCCGCCGTAAGGATAAGGGACCGATGCGCCGGGAATGTTGATCAACCCGACGCGAATGAAATTCTGCGTCAGGTCGCCCAGCTGCTGCTCCGATAAGCCTTGGCCGGAGATGCCCAGCTGGATGATCGGGACGGTGGACGCGTCGTACTGAATCACCAGGGGAGGCTGGGTTCCCGGCGGCATGGAGTGAATGATGGTTTGCGAAATGGCCGTGACTTGAGCGACCGCGTTAGCGACGTCCGCGCCGGGCTGGAAGTAGACCTTGATGACGGCGCGGCCATCGAGAGACTGGGAATCGATATGCGAGATGTCGTTAACGGTGGTGGTAAGCGCGCGCTCGAAATTGTAGGTGATCCGATCCGACATTTCCTGCGGCGAAAGGCCGTTGTACGTGAACAGGACGCTGATCACCGGGATGTCGATATTGGGAAAAATATCGACGGGCGTGCGCACAATGGCGACCATGCCGATGATCAACAGCAGGATGGACGCTACAACGAAGGTATAAGGACGGCGTAAGGCAAGCCGAACGATCCACATCTATGAAAATGCTCCTGAGTCCGCCCGACGGAGCGGCATAGCCGAGCCGACAGTGGAACCCGGTATCCGGGAAACCACCATTATCTCACGCCGCGAACTCGCAAGCGTTAAAAACAGCGTGCCAATGAATGCGTCCGTTGCGCGCCGACCTACATCCAATTTTGGTGAACATACAACCGAAATGATTGGGCGTGAAATCCACGGCGATGGACCGGCGCATCCGGCCTGAGCCGAGGCAGGGCCTGAGCTGAGGCAAGGCGAAAGCACATGGAATACGCGCAAATTAGCGGCACGGGAAAAAGGCGTCTCCCGTCGCCCTGGGGACCTGGGCGATTGGCGGATCGATGCGAGGTGGCTCGGATGAGCGGCAATCGATCCGCACGATTGATGCAGCGAACGCCAAGAGCATCAATGCGATCAGCACAGCTCCCGCACGCGGCTTCCCATTTGAACGGTGAAAAACTACGGTCTGGCCCCGCAGGTTTTCACCTGCCTTGACGATTCAGTAAGGCGAGATTAGAGTTTCAGGACTTTGCAATTCATTCTATTGCGCGTCGCGGTTGTGGAGGCATAGGTGGCAGGCACAGTGGTGAATGGTGTACTTCTTGGCTTAATTATCTTGGCTGCGGCTGTCTGCATCCTAGCCCCGCTAACCGTATTGGCGGTCATGCTTTGGCACTGGCAAAAGGAACTGAAGCGATCGGTGCGATTGCGCCAAGCGCGAAGCACGCAGATTCGTTAGCGCTCTGCCGAAACGGTCAGTTTCCAAGCGCCGCTCCGAAGAATCTCCCTGCCTTGGCGTGATGAACGCCACCTCTCCGATCCAGCACCTCCAGAAGCTGGTCTTTCGGTCGCTTTCACGCAAAGGTGTGGCTAAGTAGGGGCGCGGGACCTGAGAAAACATTTGGACGAACGGGGGAACTTTAGTACTTCGAGTTCCACTGCTTTCGGGGGTTAGAGCGCCTATCATACTGAAAACGAGCGGATAATTTTGGCAAGCGACGTGCTTTCTATTGGGGTGATGCACTCACAAATAGGATCAGGTAAATTACTGAACGACGAGCCGACGTTGCCGTCTTGGCACTATTGGGTGTACTGGGCCGGGGTGCTCTGCGCCATCACCGCCGCTCTGACGGCGTTTGGAATCATCAGCTGGAACGGCGCTCAGCATAAATACGACCGGATTGCAGCTATCTATCGGGCGCATTTGAATGGATCCGCAGGCGACGTGGTAATCCCCGAACGGCGCTTGTATCCCTATTCCGTAATTCCCGGGGGCGTGGAAAGCGTGCAGGAGCTGCGCAACGCGATTGCCAACGATCCGCTGGTGGCCGCGCTGTACGCGAATTTCGACCTGTCCCGCACTCACCTCATCCGCCTGGCGCACGATCGCGAAGTTTACGTCTCATACCGCCTGAATGGCCATATTTACTGGACCAAGAAACGCCTGTTGCTCCGAGCTGGGGAGACTCTGATCACAGACGGCACGCACGAAGCGCGCACTCGCTGCGGAAACCAGATCTCGGAGACGCCGGTCCAGCCCGTGTCTCCGGCCGAGCCGACCAGCGCGGCGATGAATGCTCCGCCGAGCTATCCCATCGTGGCGGAGAATTCCGGGGCGCCGCCGATTTTGCCGGGTCAGACACCGGCAGTTGATCCCGTCGATCCAAGCTTCTCGTCGCCGAACGTGCCGCCGCCAAACGTGCCCGCATTTAGCCCCATCCCGATGCTTCCGCCACCGTATCTACCCATTGTGGGGGGCGGCCCGCCGTCGAATCCGCAGGTGATTCCGACTCCGCCACCCGTAGCAACGCCGGAACCGAACGCGCTATCGCTGCTGGGCATGGGGCTTTTGGCTCTGGGCGTGGCAAGCGTGCTTGAGGCCTACCGGAAGGGCCGGAAAGCTTAAGCAGCCCTCCCGGTGAATGGGATCTGCGCTGTTAGCCCGGTTGCTAACGTGAAGAAACGTACTTCTGCGAGGATGTAACGCCCTCTTGCGCGGCTTCCAGAGTGCGTATCGCGGGAGACAAGCCGTGGCGCTCGAAACACGCCGCAATGCTCCGCCCGATCTCGTCGATCCGCTCGGTGGCCAGCGCGACGACGCTCGGCCCAGCGCCGCTTAGCGCCACTCCAAGCAGGCCAGGAACCCGGGGCAGCGCAAACACCTCCGAAAGACCTGGAATCAGCGCTTGGCGCGGGATCTGGTGCAGGCGGTCTTGCATCGCGTCCCAAATCAGATCGTAGCGCCGGTCCTCGAGGGCGGCCACAAATAGAGCGGAGCGCTGGAGGTTAAAGACAGCGTCGGCTCGCGAGACGGATTGCGGCAGCACGGCGCGCGATTTTTTAGTTTCTAGCGCGAGATCGGGCGTCACCACGATCACGCGGATTACCTTGGGCCAGCGCTTCCGCAGAGCTACCACGCTTCCGTCAGCACGCGAGAAGGTGACCACAAACCCGCCCAGCAGAGCCGCAGCCACGTTGTCCGGATGCCCTTCCATTTCGGTGGCGTGGCGCAGCACGGTATCCTTCGGAATTTGCCGTCCAGTGGCCAAGTAACCGAGAGCCAGCCCAGCCACGACGGCGGCCGCGCTGCTGCCCAGACCTCCCGCCACGGGAATTTCATTCTGGACAGCCAGGCGAATACGCGGGAGTTCGAAGCCTTCGCGTTCCGCCGTAAGCCGCATGGCGCGGAAAATCAGATTTTGATCGGGGTCCTTGGGAAGCGCGGACGTGCCGCGCACACCGCGGCTGCGGGCGCGGGTTTTCGCTCCCGGTTGGGAGAGCAACGTGGCGCGCACGCTGAGGTACATCTCGAGGGCCAGGCCGAGGCAATCGAAACCCGCGCCCATGTTGGCCGTGGACGCCGGGACGCGAACTTCGTAAGAAGGTTGGCGGGAGCCGATCATGAAATTGGGAGGCGCCGCGATGCGTCAGCAAAGGCGCCAGGATAGATCGCGCCGGGTCGGCGTCCGGTGGCTAGCGCTTCTGTTCGAGCATCTTCAGGATGGCGGATTTGGAAGCCTCCACGTGCTGCGGCGCGTTGCGGAACGCTCCGGCGATTCGCTGCGGCTCGGCTGATCCGCCTTTCACGTCTTCAATCGCCAGCGTGCCGCGATGGTAGGCGCTCACGTAATCCGGATCTTTCAATACATGCCCGGTCAGCACCGCGACCATGGATTCTCCCCTTCGAATGTGCCCGGTCGCAACCAGTTTCTTGATTCCCGCGACCGTGGTGGCGGACGCGGGCTCGCAGCCAATGCCGTCGCGGCCGATCATCGCTTTGGCGTCGGCGATTTCCTGTTCGGTTACGCTGATGATCTTTCCGCCGGAGCGCCATACCGCGCGCAGAGCCTTCTTCCAGGATACCGGGGCGCCAATTTTTATGGCCGTCGCCAGGGTTCGCGGGTGCTCTTCAAACGCGAGCATTTCCGGGAGCTGAATTTCCGCCGAAGGTTTTGCGGGATGCAAAGTTGCAAACAGGCGCGCCAGAGGCGATGCGCCCTCCGCTTGAATCACACTCAATTTCGGCAAACGCTCGATCAATCCGAGCGCGCTCAATTCCTCAAATCCTTTTCCAAGCGCGGAGCTATTGCCCATATTTCCGCCGGGAACCACCACATGATCGGGCACCTTCCAGTTGCACTGGTTCATCATTTCGAAGGCCACTGTTTTTTGACCTTCGATGCGAAACGGATTGATCGAGTTCGCAACGTAAATGGAAGGATCTTCGCCCAATTCCTGAATTAGCCGCATGCAGTCATCGAAGTTGCCGTCGATTTCGCAGACCAGCGCGCCGTAGTCCATGCTCTGGGCTAATTTCGCGGGGCTGATTTGGCCGCGAGGAAGCAGGATTGCCGGCTGAAGTCCGGCGCGGTCCGCGTAGGCAGCCAGGCTGGCGGCGGTATTTCCGGTGCTGGCGCAAACCACTGTATGCGCGCCCAGCACCAGGGCCTGAGTAACCGCCGCGCACATGCCGGTGTCCTTAAATGAGCCCGTGGGATTGCAGCCCTGATGCTTCAGGCACAGCTCGTCCACACCGCAATATTGCGCCGAGCGGGGAGCTTCGTAGATCGGCGTGTTGCCCTCGTACAGCGTGACGAATGGCGCGGATTCTTCGAATGGAAGCAGTTCGCGATAGCGCCACACGCCGCTGATATCGCGCGAGTCGCGCGAATTACCGCGTGATTCCCACGTGGCGCGCAGCGCGGCGGCATCGCGGATGGCCGACGCTCCACAATCGACTTCCAGCGGGCCGCCACATTTTGGACAGACGTAAATCCGCTCTCTAATTCCGTAGACCGCACCGCATTCCGGCAGGATGCAGCGCTGCGTGGCCCTCGTGGTCGGGGGCGCGGCGACGCTGGCGGGCTGCTGCGTCATGTTCGCGAACCTGTGGTCACTTCCTGCGGCACTCGCGCGCCGAGGCCAAATTCACGGTGCGTGGTGATCAGCGCCGTTTTGACGTCGTTTTCGGCTACCACGAAGGAGATGTTGCTCTCCGACGACCCCTGAGCGATGGCGATCACGTTCACATTCTCGCGGCCGAGGGCGCTGAACGTCCGTCCGGCGAGCCCCGGGACGCCGCGCATATTTTCACCGACCACGGCCACGATGGCTATGCTCGGGTCCACGGTGATGTGCTCGACCTTTTCGTGCGCCACGTCCTGCGCGAATTCCTTGCGCAAAGCCTCCACGGTACGCTGCGCGTCGCCACCGGGGACGATGAAGCAAATATCGTTCTGCGAGGACGATTGCGAAATCAGCAGCAGATTGGCACGTACCTGCGCGGTGGTCGAAAAAGTACGCGCTACCACGTCCGGAACTCCCACGATACCTGGGCCGCCAACGGTAATCAGGGCTACGTCACGAATGGCGGTGAGCGCTTTGACGCCTCCGCCATTGCTGCGGCCCTGCGGCGTGATTTTTGTGCCGGTGCGCGATGGCTCGAAGCTATTGCGAATCCACACCGGAATGCCCGCCTCTTGCACGGCGCGCAGCGTCTTGGGGTGCAAAACTTTCGCGCCAAAATAGGCGAGTTCGCTGGCCTCGCGGTAGGAAATCTCGGGGATCGTGCGCGCTTCGGGGACCAGGCGGGGATCGGCGGTCATGACGCCGTCCACGTCGGTCCAGATGATCACTTCATCGGCGCCCAGTGCCGCGCCCAAGATCGTTGCGGAATAATCGGAGCCGCCGCGGCCCAGCGTGGTCAGCACGCCTTCGGTGGTGGCGCCAATGAAGCCGGTGACAACGGGAACCACTCCCTGGCCAAGCAGTGGCAGCAAGCGCGATTCGCAGCGTTCGCGCGTACGATCCATCAGCGGATCGGCGCCGCCGTGCGAGGGGTCGGTTACCACCAGCTCCGTCGCTTCAACGGCTTCGCCCTTCGCGCCGATTTCCCCGAGCGCGCCGGCCACCATGGGCGCCGATAGGCGCTCGCCCAAGCTCGAAATCGCATCGAGCGTGCGGGGAGTGAGTTCCCGGAGCAGGGCGGTGCCTTTGCACAACCGCTCGCCCTCGGCAAAGATTTGATCCAGCCGCTCGGCGATCGCTTTGCGGCGCGTCTCATTGCCAATCAGTTGACGCAGCGCCGCCTCATGCTGCTTGCGCATGAATCCGAAGGCCGCGCCGGTGCGCTCCAGATCGCCCGCCTCGGCGTGAATGGCAGCCTCGATCAGCCGATTGGTGACGCCGCTCATGGCCGAAACCACGGCAACCACTGGTTGCTGGTACGAAGCGTCTCGCACGATCTGCGCGACCCGCCCGATACACGCGGCATCGCCCACAGACGTGCCGCCAAATTTCATCACTTGCAGATGTTTTTTCATTGTTTAAATGATGCGGCGCAGAGCAATCGAAGTGGCCTGGAGCGCAGAGCGAACCGGCTATCAGCTAAGCCGCGCCGATAAAAACTATACACTATCAACCGCCAATCCGCGCCCCAAGGCCTCGATTCGGTGCCGTGAACGTAAGCATTCACGCGCCGGCGCAGACGCGTTACCGGGTCTTTCCTTGCTGTCCCAGACCGGTCCGGTCTGACGCGAGTTTCCCCGTGTAGATGGCCATGCCCACCGCCGCGTTCATGCCTGCCTTTTCGAGCGCCGCCACTTCGCGCATGCTGCGAATCCCGCCGGCGGCGGTGATGGGAAGCGACGTGACGCTGCGCAATTTGCGGAACCAGGAAAGGTTGGTCCCCTTCATCGACCCCTCGTTATCCACGAACGTCGAAAGAAAGCCGGAACAGAACGGCTCGAGCGCGGGGATGACGTCCTCCGGACGAAGCTTCAGCCGCTCGCGCCAGCCGCGCACCACGATGCGGCCGCCCTCGGTATCCAGAGCGACGATCACCCGCCTCTTGCCGACTCTTCGCCGCAATTCCGATAGAAATTTGCGGTCCACCTGCTCGTCGCGGAACGCCGCGCTGCCGACGATCACCTTGTCCGCGCCCCAGGATAAGATTCGCGCTGCTCGCTCCGCCGTACGAATGCCTCCGCCGACGCGCACTTCGCAATGGGCGCGAGCGCACAGCCGCTTGATCCACGCCGCGTTCGAACCCTTGCGCATGGCCGCATCCAGATCGATTACGTGCAGAATCGGATAGCCGCGAAACCGATCGAGCAATCCGAGCACGTCATCGACGGCCAACGCACGCCTGCGCCCGCGCACCAGCTGTACCGCTTTTCCGCCCTGAAGATCGATGCAGGGAATGATCATCGGCTTTGCCGCACCGGCACACCGCGCTCGGCCAGAAACGTCTTCAGCGCGGCGATGGAATGCGTCTCCAGATGAAAGATGGACGCGGCCAGGGCGGCGTCCGCACATCCATTTGTGAATACCGCTAGAAAATCCTCGAAGGTGCTGGCGCCGCCCGATGCGATTACCGGCACCGGCACGGTGGCCGCGATTTTGGCGGTGGCTTCGCAATCGAAGCCGCTGCGCGTGCCGTCTCGATCGATCGAGGTGAGCAAAATTTCTCCGGCGCCGCGTTCCACCGCTTCCGCGGCCCAATCCGCGGCATCGCGCCCGGTCGCTTGCCGGCCCCCGCGCACGTACGCTTCCCACGAGCCGTTGGTGCGCTTCACGTCGAGCGACAGCACCACCGCTTGCGCGCCAAACTGCTGCGACAACTCGGAAATTAATTCCGGGCGCTGCACGGCGGCCGTGTTGACCGTCACTTTGTCGGCGCCCGCGAGCAAGACCGCGCGACCCTCTTCCATGGTGCGAATGCCGCCGCCTGCGGTCAGCGGGATGTTGAGTTGTTCCGCGACACGGCGGATGGTGTCGAGAAACGTGGCTCGACCCTGAAACGAAGCGCTGATATCCAGCACCACCAGCTCGTCCGCGCCCTCGCGGTTGTAACGAGCGCCAAGCTCCGCGGGATCGCCCATATCGCGCAGCCCCGCGAATTCCACACCTTTCACCACGCGGCCGGCGTCCACATCCAGACAGGGAATGATTCTGCGCGCCAGCGGCATCAGAGCAACTCCAGAAAATTGCGCAGCACCAACGCGCCCGTTTCACCCGACTTTTCCGGATGAAATTGCACGCCGAAGAGATTCTCTCGTTCGATCACCGCCGCGAACGAGACTCCGTGGTCACAGGCGGCTACCGTGGGAGGCGCGGAACCGGGGGCGGCAAACGAGTGCGCGAAATAAAAGTACGCGTCTTGCGGCACGCCTCGCAGCAGCCGGCCATCGCGGACTCGCCGCAGCTGGTTCCATCCGATGTGGGGAGATTTCACGTTGGTGGGCAGCGCCGTCACTTTCTCCGGGAAAAACCGCAAGCCGGATTCGTTGGACGCTTCTTCGCTGGAGGCGAACATAGCCTGCAGCCCAAGACATATTCCGAGGATCGGCGTCCCCGATTGGTGCGCCGCCCGCAGCGGCTCGGTTAAATTCCGCTCGCGCAGCCCTGCCACGAAAGCGCCGAAATGCCCCACTCCCGGCAACACGATCGCCCGCGCCTGGGACACTTGCGCCGGTTCGGTGGCGCGTTCGGTTTCCGCGCCCAGCCCGCGCAACGCGCGCTCCACCGAAGGCAAATTCCCCGCGCCGTAATCGACGATGGCGATCTTCACAGCATCTCCTTCGTGGACGGCAGCACGCGGCGAAGCTGCTTATCCCGCGTCACGGCAAAACGCAGCGCCTTGGCAAACGCCTTGAAAATCGACTCGACCTGGTGATGCGACGAGCGCCCGTAGACCAGCTTCAAATGAACGTTCGCCGAAGCCGCCTGCGCGAAGGCGCGAAAAAAGTCCTCCATCAGCTCGGTTTGAAAATCGCCCACATGCGGCGCCGAAATTTTCCAGTTACAAGCGCAGTACGCGCGGCCGGAAAAATCAATCGCCGCGGCTGCCAGGCAATCGTCCATGGGCATCAGGAAATATCCCGCGCGCAGGATTCCGCGTTTGGTGCCGAGCGCTTTTTTGACGGCGTCGCCCAGCGCGATGCCCACGTCCTCCACGGTATGGTGCTGATCCACATCCAGATCGCCGCGCGCCGCCAGATTCAAATCGAGAGCGCCGTGCCGCGCGATCTGCTCGAGCATGTGATCGAAAAACCGGACGCCGGTGGAAATTTCGGCTTTGCCGCGGCCATCGAGGTTCAGACGCACGCGGATATCGGTTTCTTTGGTGGCGCGATGCAGGCTAGCCTTTCTCATAGGATCGCCTTCAGTTCGCGGAGTAGTCGCCGTGTCTGCGGCAAAGTTCCCAGGGTGATGCGGACGTATCCTTCGCCCGCAAAATCGGCGGACCGGTCGCGCACCAGAATGCCTTTGCGTTCGAGCGCCGCCACAACCGGTTTCGCGCGGTCGCCGAAATACGCGAGCACAAAGTTTCCGGCGCTCGGAAAGCAGCGGACGCCCAGCTGCTCCAAGCCACGCCGCAGATCTTCGCGCCCGCGGACTACCTCGCGCACCGTCCGCTTGATAAACGCGCGGTCGCGCATCGCGGCCCCGGCCGCAGCCAATGCCGCCACGTTGACGGGATAGGGCGACTGCGCCCTGCGCATCTGCGCGGCCAGCTCGCGGTGGACGAACAGGCATCCCAGCCGCAATCCAGCCAGGCCGCAAGTTTTCGAGAACGTGCGCGTCACAATCAAATTGTTGTACCGCCGAATCCAGGGAATCACCGTCACGCCGCAAAATTCGAAATACGCCTCGTCGATCACCACCGTGGTTTGCGGTGCGGCTTTCAAGATGCGGCGCAATTCCGCGAGCGAAAGCAGATGCCCGGTGGGACTATTCGGGTTGGGCAAAAAGAACACGCGGGGCCCTCGACCCAATTCGGCCATAACCGCATCCCATGGAAAACGCAGTTCCGCATCGAAACGCAGCGCCACGATCCGCGCGCCCGCCAATTCCGAATAAAATCGGTACATCGCGTAGGTCGGCTCGACGAGCAGCACGCGGTCGCCCGCCTCGACAAACACGTTCACGACCAGGCTCAGCGCTTCGTCTGTGCCGTTCGTCAGCAGAAGCTCGTCCGGGCGAACTCCGAAGTGCAGAGCCGCCTGCTTGCGAACCGTTTCCTGCTCGGGATACGCCGAAATGGAAGCCGCGCTCAATTTCGCCAGCGCGCGCCGCACCGCCGGCGAGCAGCCGATGGGATTCTCGTTAAAATCCAGGCGCAGCTTGTTTGTGCGGCCCTCCAGCGGGGGATGATACGCACGCATGCGCTGCACCGATTCGCGCACCGCGATAGCCGGCTTCACTTGCGCACCTCCACGGACCGAGCGTGCGCATCCAGTCCCTCGGCGCGCGCAAATTCCTCGGCCACCGGAGCAAGCCTGCGCGCACCGGCGCGCGAAACTTCCTGCACGCTGATACACTTCACGAAATCGGCGGTCGAAAGGCCGCCGCGCGCGCGCCCCACTCCGCCGGTCGGCAACACGTGATTCGTTCCGCTGGCATAATCGCCAAACGTCTGCGCGCTCCATTCCCCTAGAAACACGCTGCCGGCCGAATCAAACTTCTTCCAAAAACCGAGATCGCCATCCGGGAGACTCAAATGCTCCGGCGCAAAGCGGTTCACGAACGCGAGCGCCGCCGCCGGCGTCTTGGCCACCAAGGCCGCGCCGTTCGTTTCCAGCGAACGCCGCGCTAGATTCGTCGAGGGGAGTGCCGCGAGTTGCTGCTCGATTTCGCCGGCAACTTCGCTCGCCAAACGCTGCGAGGTGGTGACGAAGAGCGAAACCGCGTCCGGATCATGCTCGGCCTGCGCGATCAGATCCGCGGCGATGAATTTCGCGTTCCCGCGCGCGGCCAGCACCACCGCTTCCGTGGGACCGGCCAGCATGTCGATGGCGCAATCGGTGCTGACGATTTGCTTGGCAGCCGTCACGTACCGATTGCCGGGACCGCAAATTTTATCGACGCGCGGGATCGATTTCGTTCCATACGCCAGCGCCGCAACGGCCTGCGCTCCGCCGACGCGCGCCACATGCTCGATTCCAAGCAGGTCGGCCGCGGCGAGCAACGCCGCGCCCGGCTGCGGACTTACGACGACGATTCGCCGGACGCCGGCTTCCTGCGCCGGGATCACCGTCATCAACAGCGTGGACACGAGCGAAAATCTTCCGCCCGGCAAATAGCAACCGATCGATTCAATGGGACGCACGCGCTGGCCGGCGCGCACGCCGGGCTCGACCTCGATCGTCCATTCCGCCGGCAATTGCCGCTTGGCCACGGCGCGAATGTTCCGCGCAGCATGCTGAATGGCGGCCAGAAATTCGCGCGAAACGCTTTTTCGCGCCTTGGCCAGTTCCGCGCCCGAAACCCACACGCTTCGCGGCGTCAGCGCCAGCTTGTCCAGCTTCCTGGTCCATGCAAAGAGCGCTGCGTCGCCGCGCTTGCGCACGTCCTCCACGATGCGCCGCGCCACGCGCTCCGCTTCGTGGCTGCTGGCGCGCCGCGAGCTCAGAAATTTGTTCTCGGTCGATTCCGTCAGCGGCAGAATGCGCATCAGTACACGACCTTATTCAGCGGATATTCCACCACGCCCTCCGCGCCGGCTGCCTTTAATTTGGGAATCAGCTGGCGGACGGTTTTCTCTTCGATGATGGTGTTGATGGCTACCCAGCCGGGATCGCTCAAATGCGCCACCGTGGGATTGCGCAGCGCAGGAAGCGCCGCCAACACTTTTTCCAAGTCTCCCTCGCGCACGTTCATCATCAATCCCACGCGGTTGTAGGCCTTGATCGCGCCTTCCAGCAACATGGCGATATTCCCGATCTTTTCCCGTTTCCACGAATCTTTCCAGGAGCCGCGGTTGGCAATAAACCGCGTGGAGGATTCCAGCAGCGTATCCACCACCCGCAGGTGATTGGCGCGCAGCGAAGATCCGGTCTCCGTTACCTCCACGATGGCATCCGCCAGCCGCGGAACTTTCACTTCCGTGGCGCCCCAGGAAAATTCCACGCGCGCATGTACTCCGTTTCGCTCGAGGTATCTTTCCGTCATGCGCACGGCTTCCGTGGCGATCACCTTGCCTTCCAGATCGCGGACGCTCTTCATCGGAGAATCCTCCGCCACGGCCAATACCCAGCGCACTTTGCCAAGCCCCGTCTTGGAATAAACCAGCTCGGCGACTTCTTCCACATCCGCGCCGGTTTCCATAATCCAATCTTTGCCGGTCAGGCCGGCGTCAATCGCGCCATTTTCCACGTAACGCGCCATTTCCTGCGCGCGAACCATCATGCACTCGATTTCGGGATCGTCGATGCCCGGATAGTAGCTCCGCGAATTGATGCTGATTCGCCAGCCCGCCTTTCCGAATAGCTCGACGGTCGAATCCTGCAAGCTCCCCTTCGGGATTCCCAGCTTCAGGCTGCTCATCAGCTCTTCCCTTTCCCGTAAAGTTCCTCGGGCGAAATAATCCGCTCCGCCACTGTGGTTGCCGATCCATCGCGCTCCAGGCGACGAAAGAAACAGCTGCGATAGCCTTCGTGGCAGACCGCGCCGCCTTCCAGTTGCGCGCGCACCAGCACCGCGTCCAAATCGCAATCGACGCGCAGTTCGCGCAGCAGCAACTTTTGGCCGCTGGTTTCGCCCTTGGTCCACAGCTTCTTGCGCGAGCGGCTATAAAACGTGACGAAACCGGTCGCCTGCGTCTTGGCCAGCGCCTCGCGGTTCATGAATCCCAGCATCAGGATTTCTCCGTTGGCATCGTCCTGCACGATGGCCGGGATCAATCCGCCTTCCTTTTCGAAATCGAGCTCCATTTCGTCTCCCCATAAAACAAAAAGCCCGCCGGCGCTTGCCGCGCCAGCGGGCTGATGAGTCCAGCTATGACTTGCGAGCTAGCCACACCGCCGCGGGCACGGTTCCGTGTGATGATGGCGATGGCTATGGTGCGCCCGCAGCAGTTTCATAACGTCCTATAAAGTAGGAGAACCTGCCACGATTGTCAAGCTTCGACAAACGGTTGCCAAACGGCGTTAGGTCTATCTTCGGCGCAACAATACACGAAAAACCCCCTATTCTCTCGGTCGGATATCCGACATTCTCCGTCGAGCGCGTGTGTTATGTTTTTTTTCACGGGCAGAAAAGGAGTCAGAAGACAGCATGGCTGGTGAATCGGTGCGGCTGCTTGGCGAGGAACTGGGGCTCGGGGATCATGTTGCTTTTTTCTTCAAAAGCAACGCGGAGCGGCTCGCGTTCGTGATCCCGTTTATGTCCAAAGGGATCCAGAATCGTGAACGATGCGTCTATATCACCGCCGAAAATTCCACGGCAGACATATTGGCGCATTTCAAGGAAGCCGGCGTTGATATCGACGCAGCCACGGCCAGAGGCGCACTGCGCGTCGTCAGCAAAGATGACACCTATCTGCGCCATGGAATTTTTGAGCCGGAGAAAATGATTGCCGATTTGGACCGCGAGGTGAGGACTGCCGTAGACGACGGCTTCGCCGGTCTGCGGGTCACCGGAGAAATGTCTTGGGCTCTGGACTTGCCCTCAGCTCTCAGCCAGCTTTGCGAATACGAAGAAGAACTGCGCCGCCGCTGGCCCGCCCAGCTGGGCGGACTTTGCCAGTACGACGAATCGATCTTCCCTGCCGATGTGGTGGAACGAATGGCCGATTGTCACTGGGTTGTGGTGCGCGACGGGAACATTATCCGCCACCCCGTTCACAGGACCGCCGGGGCTGACGTAGCCCCCCACTGCCACTAACCGATCGCCGCCATCATTCGCCTCGCTGCTCGGATACGCCTGCAATTCGCCGCGATCCGCGAACTGTCTGCTCGATATGCCCGATCGTGCGGCGGGATTGCGCGATGAGGGCGCAAAAACTCGAGGGGAGCGGCAACCCAACTCTGTCTACGTGGTCTGCCCTGTTTTCAGAAGCTTGGCAAGCGTTTCGTCCATTCGAACATTCGCCGAGGCTTGGTCGGGAATGGATTCGATTTCAGAGTAGTGAGGGTTGATGCGCGACAAAGTCTCATTTACAAAAATCGCGCGATGCGTCAGCAGGCCCTGACGCAGCATCTCCTGGGGCAACAGATCGCTGTGATATTGGCAGATGCCGCACAGCATTGGCTGGCGGCGGAATAGTTGTTCCAGGCTCCGTTCATATCCCAGAAGTTTTTGAGAATTCCTTTCCGTCCCGAGCTCCCAAGACATATCACCGGTGGCCCACAGCCCCTCGTAGCCGTCTCTGACCGCTTGAACGACGGCTTCTTCGAGCTTGTCAATCATTCGCTCAGCATCGAAGCCTCCGCCGGAAAACTGGCTGCGATCCGATGTCAACACGAGGCTGGTTTTGGACACTTCCCGAGCCACGTCCACGCCTTCAGCCGCCAGATAGGAAGACATGCCGGCCACCAGTGCGGGGCTGTTCAAATACAAACATCGGTAGTTTGCGCCCAGCATCTGTTGCATCACGGCTGCGACTGCCGGGAGCTGCCGGGATGGCGCTCCTTCGTAAATCAGGCACTGATGACGGACCGATGGCTCCATAATGGGCCGCACTCCAATTGGCCTATCCGAAGACTACTCGTGCTTTTCTATCCTAAAGATGATTCGATGTACGGCAAAATCAGTAATTTCGCGAATCGTTGAATTGTGTACGGTACTCTGCTCTCCTGCCCAACGAATGATTTTCATCGTTTCGCGCGTCGAAGGCGGTCCGCGTCGCGAATCAGCCGTTTCGAGAAACGGCGCCAATCGCGAGCGCGACTGGAATCACCAGCAGCAGAACGAGGATCAGCCAAGCTCGTCCGCGCGCGAAATTCAGCGTGTAACCGATGCCCAGGCGTTTTTCCACCATCAGAGCCGGATCATCCGGATTGTAGTAGAAAATCCCGAGTTTCCAATGTTGGTCGAGTGTGCCGTCGCCGAAAACGCCATCCGCACCCGGCAATACTGCCGCGGGCAGCGTGCGCGCGCTCTTCTGATTCAATTGGTGCGCCGCCACAAACACCACAGCGATGAGCACGATGGGAAAGATCAATAAAAACGCGATGTTCGGCGGCCCCATCAGCGGCATCAACGACACGAAGGCAAACACCACCGCGAGAAAATATTCAATGCCGGAAAGAAAATAGCCCACTTGATGCGGCAGGTCTCTCGTCTGCGACGGCGCTCCGGGAACGCGAACCACTCGCGCTTCATGCAACACTCCGTAGGTGACCAACGCGAGCCCGGCGATGATCGACGCGCCCATCATCAGCGGCCCGTAAACTCCCGCCGGCGTCCGCACCGACCATCCGTTCGGCCGTCCATCGATTCCCCAATGGATCGGAAAGATCTCCGGAATTCGAGCCCAGTTCATCCGCAAGAAAATCGCCGCCGCCGCTAAAATCGCGAAGGGACCAACCTGCAGCAGCCATCCGCCGGGAGAGTGCGCCGCGCGCGGCGCCTTCATGAACTCCTGCACAACTACGGACTGAGCCGCGTGAGGCAGCACCGATTCGCGCGCGATTAGAAACGCGACCATGGGTCCGAATGCCAGCCAGGCGATCCCGAGGATCAGCAGCGCCCAACGCTGCGGCGACTCGCCCGCCACGATCAGTCCCGCGCCGATGGCGATCAGCGCGATCACCAGCATGCGATATACCCAAAGAATGTTGTGGCCTTTGCGGCTCGAGCGGAATTCCGGCGACACAGTGACCGCGAAGAAAAGGCCGGGACGCTCCCAACGCGGCGCCATCCAGAAAATCGCCGCTTCCACCGCGCCGATGACAATCAGCGTTCCGCAGAAGTAGAAAAGCTGCGAATGTCCGGTCACTATTTCCCTCTCGGTGAATCGATCGCGCTGCCCTCAGGCATACAGATGGCCGGTGGTTCCGAGACTTCGCGCAAAGCTGATTTCGGAGAAATATACCGCGCCGGCCTCAACGCAGCAAATCCTCGAGCTGCACCTTGGCGTCGGTTTTGGCGTCGCGGTATTTCACAATGACAGGCGTGTAAAGCGAGAGGTTCCAATCTTTGCCGCGGCCCTGCGCGATCGCGCGCGAGCCGGCCACCACCACGGCGTTTTCGGGGATCACCAGCGGCTCATCGTCGCTGGCGGTGTGCACCGCGCCAGTGACCACGTCGTAGACCGGGGTGGAACGATTCAAAATCGTGCCGGTACCTAGCACCGCGCGCCGCTTTACGACCGTACCTTCATAGACTCCGCAGTTGCCGCCGACCAGCACTTCGTCCTCGATAATCACCGGCAGCGCGCCCACCGGTTCGAGCACTCCGCCGATCTGCGACGCGGCGGAAATATGGCACTTCCGCCCGACTTGAGCGCAGCTTCCCACCAGCGCGTGCGAGTCGATCATCGTCTGCTCGCCTATATACGCGCCCACGTTGATATACATCGGCGGCATGCATGTGACGCCCCGGCCAACGAAGCAGCCGTCGCGAATGCTGGAACCGCCCGGCACGATGCGCACCCCCGAATCAATGGAAAAATTCTTCAGCGGGTAGGTGGACTTGTCAAAGAAGTCCTGCTCCCCGCCTTCGGAGCACATCTCCACGATGTGGCCGATGCGAAATCCAAGCAGGATGCCCTTCTTCACCCACGCGTTCACGCGCCAGCCGGTTTTCGAGTCCGCATCCGGCTCAGCCGCGCGAATTTCACCCGAATTCAGAGCGTTTTTGAAACGCTGGAAAAGCTCCTGGTCCGATTCCGCATAGCGCTCGGGATTTTCATCAAACAGCCGCTCGATTTCAGCGCGTAGCATAGGCCCCTTGAACCAGCCCCACCGCTTCCAGCGCGCCGCGAATCTTCGACAGATTTTCCGGCTTGGGCGCGACCAGCGGCAGCCGGAACACAGGTTCGAGCAATCCCATCAGCGCCATCGCTGCTTTCACCGGACCGGGGTTCGTCTCCACGAAATTCGCTTCCATCAGCGGGAAATAGCGGCGGTGGACTTCGCGAGCCGCCGCGAAATCATTGGCCAGCGCCAGCTGCACGATCCGCGTCATCTCCGCCGGAATTTCATTCGACGCCACGGAGATCAGCCCTCGCCCGCCGAGCGCCATCAGCGGCAGCGTGATGCCGTCATCGCCCGAAAGCACCGAAAAGCTTTCCGGCACCATGTCCAGAATGGTGGCCATCTGGCTTATGTTTCCGGAAGCTTCTTTCACCGCGACGATATTGTCGATTTCCGCGAGGCGCTTGATGGTGGCCGGCTCGATGTTCACTCCGGTGCGTCCGGGAATGTTGTAGAGAATCACCGGCACGCCCACGGAGGCCGCAATCGCGCGGAAATGCTGATACAGGCCTTCCTGCGTCGGCTTGTTGTAATACGGGCTGACCGAAAGAATACCCTTGGCGCCAATGGCCTCGAATTCGCGCGCCATTTCGATTACGTGCGCGGTGTTGTTGCCGCCCGCGCCCGCGACTACCGGCACGCGCCCGCGCGCTTCCTCGATGGTGATCTCGACGACGCGCTTTTGCTCTTCGCTCGTCAGCGTAGGGCTTTCGCCGGTGGTGCCGCAGGGAACCAGAAAATTGATCCCCGCCTCCATCTGGCGGCGGACCAACCGCCGCAACGCCTCTTCATCGAGCGAAAGGTCGCGCCGAAAGGGAGTCACCAACGCCGTGCCGCATCCCGTAAACATGTCCCGCCTCCTTCGAACAGCCCTACTTGAGCTCGTTCACAATATCCCGAAAATCGAAAAAGCCCTTTTTCCCCATGACCCAGCGCGCCGCTTGCAGCGCTCCGCGCGCGAAGCCTTCGCGGCTCCGCGCCGTGTGCCGGATCGTGATGGTATCGGCCGCCGAATCGAATCCAATCTCGTGCGTTCCGGGGTGCGCGCCCGCGCGATTGCTGGCCGTGCTGATCGGCCGCTCGTACCCAGCTTGCTTCATGCGCTCCACCAGCGCCAGCAACGTGCCGGACGTGGAATCCTTCTTCGTCGCGTGGTGTATCTCCCAGGCCCACGCTCCGTAATCGGGATGACGGGCCATCAAGTGCGCCGCCTCAGCGACAAGCTGCGAGAAAATATACACGCCCACGGAGAAATTCGCGCCCCACACGAGCCCGGTGCCCGCGGCGTGGACGGCTCCCCGCGCGCGCTCGATCTGGTCACCCCAACCCGTGGTGCCGACGACGGTGTTCACCTTCAGCTTCGCCAGCCGCTCGATATTTTCGACCGCCGTCGCGGGAGTGGAAAACTCGATGGCCGCATCGATGCCGCGAAAATTCTCCGGCGTCATGCCCTCGAACTTCGAGTTGTTGTCCACGTCGAGCCGCAGCTTTACGGTGCCGCCGTACTCCGGCGCCAGCTGCTCGATCAGACGGCCCATCTTCCCGTAGCCTACAATCGCCAGATTCATCGTCGCCCTGAATATCCTAATTGACCTTTGCTGATAGCCGCTTCACCACTTCGACATACAATTCCACCGCTTCGGCCAGCTCGCGTTTCGAAATCCGCTCTTCCGACGTGTGCGCCACGTGGATGCTTCCGGGCCCCAGCAGTAGCGGCTCGCCCCAGCTGCGCCCGAACACCGGCACGTCCGTGGTGTAGGAAACTACCGTTGTGGGCAGGCTGTCAACACGTGCGAAATGAATCACCGGGATGTACAACACTTCGCGCAATTCCGCTCGCGTTCCCACCGCTCGCGCGAACGCCTCGCGCACCGGCGCCGGATCGCCCACCAGCCGCACCAGCAGTTCCGCTTTGGCGGCGTCTGGAATCACATTCGGCGCGCGCCCGCCGGAGATGGTTCCAATATTCAAGGTGGACGGGCCAAGCAGCCCGTCTTTCGGCAGCGGCACCCGGCGAATCGCTTCGAGCGCATCGAGCAGCTTTTCAATCGCCGAGTCGCCCAGCTCCGGATACGCCGAGTGCGCCATGCGCCCCCGCGCGATTAATTCCAAGCGCAGCGTGCCTTTCGACGCCAGCGCCAGCTTATTCTCCGTCGGCTCGCCGTTCACCAGGTAACTCGATCCGCGCGGCTGTCGCGATGCCGCCATCGCCCCCGCGCTGTTGCGTTCCTCGCCGACAACGAAAAGCAGCGCGAAATTTCGCGTCCCCGCAGCCAACAGCTTTTCCGCCGCGGCGATCATCGCGGCAATAATGCCCTTGGCATCACACGCTCCACGCCCCCAAATAAATTCGCCATCTTCGCGCGAAGGGAAAAATGGCGGCACCGTATCCATATGCGTTGAAAGCGTCACGCGCGGCTCTCCCCACCAGGCCAGTACGTTCGCGCGCCCCGGCTCCGCTTCCATCGATTGCACGTGTCCGCCGGTAGCAGCGGCAAGCGTCCGCAAATACCCCAGCAGATAGTCGGCGACCGCGCCTTCATTGTCGGAAATCGACTCGATATCCACCAGCGTCCGAGTCAGCTCGTAAACGTTCATTCGTTTGCCTGTGTGATGCCGCAACGCCACACTTGCGCCGTATTCCCACACGGCCCCAAGTGACGTAGCTGCCCTGGTTCGCCTGCCAATTGTGATGGAAATTCGCTACGGAGAGAAGGAAGGATGCGCGGAACGCCCGCTGGTATCTTCGCTCCTCGATAGCGCTCCATCCCGTTGCCAGGATGACAGTGGATAAGCTTTTCTGCCTATCCCCCAACCGCCCGGCGGCAGCCGCCGCAACGATTTCGGCGGAGTTTACTTGCTGCCCCTTTCACCGCGGCCTCCGATGCTGCTCGGAACACCGGCCCGGCTACTCATGGCCTCCGCACCTCTACCAAGAACACTCTAAGTCTATGCGCCCTGTGCACCTAGGTCAAGAAATGCGCTCGCTGACTCGATTAATCTGCTTCGATTATCGGCAACAACCATGATCCTTCATGTGCTGCCGGATTCGCTTCTGACATTCGTTGAAGCGGCCTCTCGCCTTCTTCGTGCCAGTTGCTTTTTCGGAGTACACGGAATCGCTCTTTGGCGTCATGCGCAATTCGTCTTCCCAGCCGCGCACCTCTCCTAGCAGCTTGCCGCACTCCTCGACGAGCCTGTCCAACTCTTCGCATTTGGCCACAGCGATGTCCCAAGCAAATTCTGGCGCGACGGCTGTTCGCTACCGGGACATGGCGCCTTGGCGCGCCGGCTTGCCGGGCTGGCCACCCTTGGCCGCCAGTGCAGCGGCTTTGGCCTGTTGCTCGGCGACGAAATCGGCGTACGGCCCCTTGAAATCCTCGATATGCCCGCCGTGGAAATACCAGATGCGCGTGGCCACTTCGTCGATCAAATCGTGGTCGTGGGTTACCAGCAGCGCGGTGCCCTGATATTTCTGCAGCGCGAAATTCAGCGCGTTGATCGACTCCAAATCCAAATGGTTGGTGGGCTCGTCGAGCACCAGAAAGTTCGGCTTCTGCAGCATCAACCGGCAAAAGATCAGCCGCGCCCGCTCGCCGCCGGAAAGCCCGTGCGTCGGCTTCAGGGCGTCATCGCCGCTGAAAAGCATCTGCCCCAGCAGCCCGCGCAATTCCTCTTGCGTGGCCTGCGGCTTGAAAGAACCCAGCCAGTCGATCACCGTGGTGCCGTGCTGGATCGAGTCGCCGTGGTCCTGCGCGAAGTAACCGGCCAGCACGTTGTGGCCCCACGCTACCGTCCCGCCGTCTACCGGAAATGCGCGGTCTTCGTCATCGATGTAACCGGTTGCGTCGCGCACCAGGCATTTCAGCAGCGTGGTTTTGCCGGCTCCGTTACGGCCCACCAGCGCGATCCTCTCGCCGCGCGCCACGTGCGCCGAAAACGGCGGCACCACCTTCACCCCGTCATACGACTTCGTAATGCTGCGAATCTCCAGCGGATTTTTCCCCGAATGCTGATCCAGCTGAAAGCGGATGAACGGCCGCGCGATGTTCGATCTCGCCAGCGTGGTGGTTTGCAACCGTTCCACTTCTTTCTTGCGCGAGGTGGCTTGCGCCGAACGCGTTCCAGCGGAAAACCGCGCAATAAACTCCTGCAACTGCGCGATCTTTTTCTCGCGCTGCGCGTTTTCGGATTCGATCCGCTCGCGCACAGACGTCTTGGCCAGCACCATGTCGTCATAGCCGCCGTTGTACATGATCACCGTCTGGTAGTCGATATCCGCGGTGTGCGTGCAAACGCTGTTCAGGAAGTGCCGGTCGTGCGAAATCACGATCAGCACGCCGTCGTATTCGCACAAATAATCCTGCAGCCAGTGAACGGAATCGAGGTCCAGGTGGTTGGTCGGCTCGTCCAGCAGCAGCGCCGAAGGATTGCCGAAAAGCGCCTGCGCCAGCAGCACGCGGACTTTCTGCCCGCCTTGCAGCTCGCCCATCTTGCGCTCGTGCAGCTCTTCCGGCACGTCCAGGCCATCGAGCAGCCGCCCCGCGTCCGCCTCCGCCGTATAGCCGCCCTCTTCGCCGACGATTCCCTCGAGCTCGCCCAGCCGCATGCCGTCTTCGTCCGTAAGCTCCTCGTGCGGCTTGGCGTATAGCGCGTCGCGCTCGACGAGTGCTGCCCACAGCGAGCCATTGCCCATGATCACCGTGTCGATCGCGCGGTACTCGTCAAACGCAAACTGATCCTGCCGCAGCACGCCGAATTTTTTCGGCCGCGAGACCTCGCCCTGGCTCGGCTCCAGCTCGCCAGTCATGATGTTCATCAGCGTGGACTTGCCCGCGCCGTTCGGACCGGTAATGGCATACCTCCGCCCGGCGAGAAACGAGCAGTTCACGTTCTCAAATAGCACGCGCGCGCCATAGCGCATCGAAATGTTGGTTAGAGACAGCACGATCTCTAATTATACCGTACCTTCAAAATATTTCCGCCAGCACAATCGCTGTCCCGAAATAGAACCCGCCGATGTAACCTCCTGTTCAAAATCAAACCACTTCCACCATTTGTTTGGCTCCGGCGCGGGCGCGTTTACTCTTGCAGAACAATCCCGCGCGAATGTGACTCGCGCCACGAATGCGCGAATGCTACTCTGCGCGCGCTTATGATTCATTGGTAAGGTGACCATGGAGTATCGAAGAATCCTGGACTCGATCCACAACCCATCTATTCTGAAGCCCATACGAGGTGTGCTCACCGGAGCCATCTTAGGCGCGGTGGTGCTGCTGGCCCTGGCTTCGGTCGGAGTCGCCTCCGATTTCGCTAAGGAATACCGGTTCGAAAGCGCCGCCAAGCGCGAAGCGCAACTGGCCGCCGCGGATGGCCGCGACGAAGGCGAAATTCGCAACGAATTGCTGCAGAAAGCCCAAAGCCTCGGCCTCCCGCTTCAGGATGACGCGATCGGAATTCGCGTCACGCCACCCGACTCGCGGGACCAAGAGACCGGCAATCTACTCGGCCTGCTGGGAGTCGAGAAGCGCAACACTTCCACTGGGCACGTCTATATCGACGTAGCTTATAACCTTCCCTACCGCTTCCCCGGCGGCGTCAAGTGGCTGCATTTTCACTTCACCGTCAACGACCGCAGCATTTGACCGCCTCGACCGCCATGTGGAGAGGCGGCGCGGAAAACGGTCGGCGCCTCTCGCCCGTGGCTTTTCCGGCAAAAATTCGTATGATGTTTCTCCATGACCTTTCTGAATGTTGCTGATAGACGCGACGGCGCCGGAGCGTTCCGCGGCGGCGCCTCTAGCCTGACTGGCCGGCGATGAAATCCGCCTCTGCTTCGCAAGCATCTTCCGCTCGCGCCCGCGCGATCGCGCGCAGCCTGGAACCGGAGCGCTACACGCCCGATTACGCGTACCAGCCTGCGCGCGGCGACGGCGCGAAAACGCAAGTTCTCCACTGCGAGGGCGTCTCACTCCAGAGCATCGCCGAAGAAGCGGGCACGCCCGCGTACGTCTACAGCCGTGCCTCAATCGAGTCCGCGTACCGAGCGCTCGACCGCGCGCTGGGCTCGTTGCCACACTCGATCTGCTACGCCGTGAAGGCCAACAGTAATCTCGCCATCCTGAGTGCGCTGGCCCGCCTCGGCAGCAGCTTCGATATCGTCTCGGGAGGCGAACTCGACCGCCTGCGCCGCATCGGAGTGCCCGGCCGTCGCATCGTCTTTTCCGGTGTGGGCAAATCGCGCGAAGAAATCCGCGCCGCTCTGCGCTATCCCGGCGGCAAATCTCGCGCCGGCGGGATTCTGCTCTTCAATATCGAATCGGCCGCCGAGCTGGAAGTTTTTCTCGAGGAAGCGGCCCGCCACGTTGCCGCTGGTGGCGAAAAACCCTCTGCCGCGATCCGCGTCAATCCTGACGTGCTGGCCGGCGGCCATCCGCACATCTCCACCGGCAAGCCCCATCACAAATTCGGCATCGACTGGCTGGAAGCGCGGCGCCTCTATCTCGCGAACGCCCATTCGAAATCGATTGCCTGGCGCGGCATCAGCGCGCACATCGGCTCGCAAATTTTGTCCGTGGCGCCCTACCGGCAGGCACTTTTGCGTCTGGCTGCGTGCGTGCGCGACCTCGCTCGCAATGGCGTCCCGCTCGAATATATCGATATCGGCGGCGGCCTGGGCATTCGCTATACGGACGAAAAGCCCATCGTGCCCGCGGCTTTCGCTCGCGCGCTAGGCGGAATCATCCGCCCACTGCGCTGCCGGTTGCTGATCGAACCTGGCCGCGCTCTCGTTGGACCCGCGGGCGTAATCCTCACGCGCGTTCTCTACGTGAAGGAAAATCGCGGCAAAACTTTCGTGATCGTCGATGCCGCCATGAACGACCTGATTCGCCCGGTGCTTTACGACGCGCTGCATCCCATCACGCCCGCCGTTCGCAATGGAACGTCGAAAAGTTCGCGTCAGTTGGTCGATATCGTCGGCCCGGTTTGCGAAAGCGGCGATTTTCTGGCGCGCGACTTGCCGCTGCCGCCCGTCCAGGCCGGCGATCTGCTGGTGATTTGGGCCGCGGGAGCGTACGGATTCGTACAATCCTCAAATTACAACGCGCGCCGCCGCCCCGCTGAGGTGCTCGTCGAGGGCCGCCGCTTCCGCGTGGTGCGCCGCCGCCAAAGCTACGACGATCTCGTCCGCGGCGAAGAGGCATAGCGCGTATGCCGCTCTTCCCGGCATTCCTGAAAATTGCCGGGCGACGCTGCCTGGTCGTGGGAGCCGGCCCTGTCGCCGAGGAAAAAATCACAGGCCTGCTTTTAGCCGAAGCCGACATTCGCGTTGTTGCTCCGCACGTTACTCCGCAAATCCGCGCTTGGGCTCGCGCAAAAAAGATCCGCTGGGATGCGCGCCCGTACCGCTCCGCGGACCTCGCGGGAGCCTTTGTGGTGATCGCGGCGACATCGTCGCCCGATCTCCACGCCGCGATCTACGCGGACGCGCGTCGGCGCGGAGTGCTCTGCAACGTGGTCGACGATGCCGAGCATTGCGATTTTTATTACGGCGCGGTAGTCCGCCGCGGCGCGCTGCAAATCGCCATCTCCACCGAAGGACACAGCCCTTCGCTCGCGCAGCGCCTCAAAAAGAAAATCGCGCGCGAAATCGGCCCGGAATACGAATCGTGGCTCGCGGAAATCGGAGAAATTCGAAAGCAGTTGTTCGCCGAGGGACATATGCCGCCCGCGCGGCGCAAAAAACTTTTGCATCAGCTGGCGAACGAAGCGTCACTCAAGAAATTTCAGCGCCGCAAGAAAAAGCAAAGCAGACGTGCCCGCGGCAGACATTAACAGGACGTTACAAAACCGGCCCACAATGGAACTGCCGCTCCTCATCGGAAAGACGAATCATATCTATTGATATTTCGACGAACCACGGTCCCGGGTCGCCTGATACGATTCCTCACCTTCGCCGATGCGGCCGGGTTACGGCATTCCCCCCACCCACACCTTCCGTGCCCGGCCGCTCTTTCTTTTAGGGGAAATTAAGCACTCGAAAGAGTGCGCTTGCGGGCCACGATCTGCGCCGCCCGCCGTCCCGCTTCGTTCACCAGGAATCCCATCTTCGGGTGCTCCGGCTCGAAGTCGATCGGCAATTTTTCTTCGCGCAATTGTTCCGAGGTGACCGGCCCGATCGAACCAGCCGCAATCCGCGCGAAAGCTTCGCGCAGTGGCGCGTCTGCGTTCATTTCGCGCGCCATGCGCAGCAGATGCACCACTTGAATTGACGTCGTAAAGAGCGCTACGTCGATTTCCCCGCGCGTGATTTTTGCCACTGCTGCGCGCAACGGCCCGGTGTCCTCCGGCATTGCCCACTGATACACGGGCACGCGCGTCACTTTGGCGCCACGCTCGGCGAGTCCCGCGAGCAACTCCGCATTCGACGAGCCGTATTCCTGCACCGCGACTCTTCGCCCTCGCAGCGATAGCGACTCCTCTTTTTCATCCAGAACCCGCAGCAAATCCTTCCATGTATTCGGCTCCGGCACGGCCACCGTCACCGGAATGCCCAATTCCCTGAGCGCCGCCACGGGCTTCGGCCCGCGCGCCACCACCGCGATTTTGCCCAGCGCGGCGCGAAACTGTTCCAGCGGATAGACGCTTTCCACCACGCGCGCCAGCGCCTTGGTTCCCACGCCGGTCAGAAAAATCACCATCTCGAACTCGCCCGCCGCGAGCTTTCGCGCGAAGTCCAGCGCCTCGGCATTCGATTCGAGCGGAACTTCACGCATCGACGGCGCCACAATGGCTTGTCCGCCGTAACTCTCGATGAGCTTGGCCATCTCCGCGGCGCGGCGGCTTTCCAGCGAAAGCACGCGCAACCCAACGAGTCCGTTCTGTTTTGTTTGGCTGGCCATGCTCTTCCGTAAGGAATCAAAGACTCCGACTAGTGGCGGAAATGACGCACGCCGGTAAGCACCATCGCCATTCCCAATTTGTTGGCCGCGGCAATGGAATCCGCGTCGCGCACCGAGCCGCCCGGCTGAATGATGGCCGTCGCTCCCATTTTTCCCGCCGCTTCCACGCAATCGGAAAACGGGAAAAACGCGTCGGACGCCATCACGCTTCGCTCGATCGACAATCCCGCCTCCGCCGCTTTCATCCCCGCAATCTTCACCGCATCGATGCGGCTCATCTGCCCGGCGCCGATTCCCACCGTCGCACCGTCGCGCGCAAACACGATGGCATTTGACTTCACGTGCTTGCACACCGTCCACGCAAACATCAAAGCGCGTATCTCCTCTGGCGTTGGAGCTCGTTCAGAGGCCACTTTGAGGTCGCTCTCCTGCAAGACGTGCCGGTCTGGTTCCTGCACCAGCACTCCTCCGGAAATGCGCTTCAGTTCCAATTCCACGGGGGCCGCCTCGCGCGGCATTTCCAGCAGTCGCAAATTTTTCTTGGCCTGCAGTTGCTCCAGCGCGATCGGCTCATACCCCGGTGCGGCCACGCACTCCACGAACAGCTTGGCAATTTCCTCCGCCGTCGCCGCGTCCACCACGCGATTGAACGCCAGCACGCCGCCGAACGCCGAAACCGGATCGCACGCCAAGGCCTTCACGTAGGCTTCGCGCAGCGGCTCCTGCTCCGCAGCGCCGCATGGATTGTTGTGCTTGATGATGGCCGCCGCTGGCCGCTGGAAATCGCTCGCCAGCGCCCAGGCCGAGTCCAGATCGACCAAATTGTTGTAGGAAAGTTCCTTTCCCTGCAGCTGTTTGGCTGCCGCAAATCCGGCCGCGGCACGCCCGGCCGGCACGTATAGCGCCGCAGCCTGATGCGGATTTTCTCCATAGCGCATCGTTTCCCGCCGCTCCAGGGACACGTGCACGCGATGCGGCAATTTCTCCAGCGGTCCGATGGCGACTTTCGCGTTCGCCGCCAGCCGCTCGAGCTCCGTCGCAATTTCGCCGTCGTATAGCGCGGTGCGCGCAAATGCTTTCCGCGCCAGATCCAGGCGCGTCGCCAAACTCAGTTCGTGTTTTTTGCCCAGCTCGCTAGCCACCACTGCATAATCCGCCGGATCGGTGACCACGCCCACGCTCTGGAAATTCTTCGCCGCCGAACGCAGCATCGCCGGGCCGCCGATATCGATATTCTCGACCAGCTCTTCCGCGGTTACCTCGGGCTTCGCCGCCGTCGCCGAAAACGGATATAAATTCACCACCACCAGATCGATCGGCTCGATCGAGTGCTGCGACGTTTCGCGCTTGTCCTCCGCCTTCCCCCGCTGAAACAGGATCCCGCCGTGCACCTTCGGGTGCAGCGTCTTCACGCGGCCGCCCAGCATTTCCGGCCAGCCGGTCAGCTCCGCCACATCGCGCACTTTGATTCCGGCGTCGCGCAGCAGCTTCGCCGTGCCTCCCGTGGATACGATCTCGATGCCAAGATTCGCAAGCGCCCGCGCAAATTCCGCCACTCCTGTTTTGTCGTAAACGCTGATCAGCGCCCGCTCGATGGCCACCTTGCGCATCTCCTGTTCAAAAATGGAAACTTCGCCGCGCGAAATCGCGACGCGGCCAGTGTAAGCGTTTGCAGGAAATTTCGAAATTGAATTTAGAGGAAACGACGGTGGGACATCACGCGCAACATTTCAGCGTGCCACGCGGGCCTTCAGCTTCACGCGTCCGCCTTCCACGCTCACGCTGTACTCGATCTGGTGTGCGCCCTTTTCCTTCAGGGCGTTGGTTTTCTGTTTCACGAAACGTTCAAAATCATGCAAGCTCGGCGCTCCGGCGCTCTCGCCGGTCACGTCGCGCGCTTCGATCAGCTTGGCGTACAGCTCCTGCACCTTCTCGCCTTCCTTTTCCGGATCGCCGATCGCGGTGGCAAATGGCTGCGGCGCTGCCTTCCTGCCGGATTTTCCGTTCCGATCGGCTTCCGGATGCGCCGCGGCCCATTCCGCGGCTGCTCGCGCGCGCTCCGCCTCGATGGCCTTGGCGGCGGCGCCGAAATGATGTTGTTGGGTGCCGGCCTCTTTCTGCACCGTTTTCTTGCGCCACATGTCGCTATATTTCGCGTACGTCTGCGCCAGATTGTTGAACCGGAACCGCTGCCCGAAGCTCAGTTCGCCGGTGCGCTCGTTGTAGCGCCGCACCAGCGTTTCCACGCGCCACTGCGTGTCCGCTGGCGGGCGCTTGCGCCCGCCGCCGAAGAATTGCTCGTATTCGATCTTCAGCGTGCGAATGTCGCGTTCGAGTTGGCTGAGTTCTTCGTCGATGGTGGCCATGGAGAGTTAGGCGTGATCTCAGCCTAAAAGCCGTTGCCGAAGCCGTCAACAAGGCCGTGCGCCGCATTGTCGCAAACGCAAATCCCGCGCCTCGCCCGTTGCGCCTTCCCTTCGCCGCGTGTTCAAATAGCGGCGATGCCATCCTCTTCCGAGCCCGCCGCACGCATGCAGCCCGACGCGAACGCGCGTCTGCGCGAAATTCCCTCGGTGGACGAGCTTCTGAGCCGTTCGCGGATTGCCGCGCTGATGCAAACTGCCGGGCGCAATCTCGTTACGGAAGCCGCGCGCACCGTGCTCGCCGATGTACGCGCGCGGTTGAAAAATGCCGCGCACGAAACCGGTCCGGAGGCCTCTGTTGCCGGCCCCGAAGACCTCGAATCGCGCGTGGTCGCCGAAGTCGAAGCGCTGCTCGCTCCTTCGCTTCGGCGCGCCATCAACGCCACGGGCGTCATCCTGCACACCAATCTCGGCCGCGCGCCGCTTTCCGCCGCCGCCATTGCGCGCATCGCCGCCACCGCCGCGGGCTACTCGAATCTCGAATACGATCTGGAAAGCGGCCAGCGAGGCAAGCGCGACGTCCATACCGCGCGGCTGCTCGCCGAAATCGCCGGAGCGGAATCGGCTATCGTGGTCAACAACAACGCCGCCGCCGTCTTCCTGGTTCTCAACACGCTGGCCAAGGGCGACGAAGTAATCGTCTCGCGCGGCGAGCTGATCGAAATCGGCGACGGTTTCCGCATTCCGGACATCATGGCGGAAAGCGGCGCCATCCTGCGCGAAGTGGGCACCACCAACCGCACACGCGTTCGCGATTACGAGCGCGCCATCACCGAACGCACGCGCCTGCTGCTGCGCGTCCATCCCTCGAATTTCCGCATCGCCGGATTCACCGAAAAACCTTCGCTCGAAGAACTTGTCTCGCTCGGACGCCGCGCGCAAATTCCCGTCTTCGAAGATCTCGGCTCCGGCTGCCTCGCCGATCTTTCCGCCAGCGGAGTCGCCGAACCGCTGGCGCGCGAAAGTTCCCGCGCTGGCGTTTCCATCGTCTCGTTCAGTGGCGATAAACTTCTCGGCGGCCCACAGGCTGGAATCATCGCCGGAAAGAAAGATCTGGTCGAACGCGTGCGCCGCAATCCCCTGTTCCGCGCCCTGCGCGTCGATAAGCTCACCATCGCCGCGCTCGAAGGCACGCTGCAGAGCTACCAGCGCGGCGCGCTCGACGAAATTCCATCGCTGCGCATGATTCGCCTTTCCGCGGACGATATGTCCGCGCGCGCCGAGCGGTTTGCCGAAAAGGTCCGCCATGAATTGACGAGAGACGCCGTCGTGGAAGTCCGCGAAGGATTTTCCGTCATCGGCGGAGGCTCCACGCCCGATCAGCAGCTGCCGACCTATCTGGTCTTCATCGCCAGCCGCCGCCAGTCCGCCACGGAATTCGAGGAGCGCCTGCGCCTGCCGGCGGGTTCTGCGGCAGGCCCGCGCACCGGCTCTTTTCCGGGCCCCCGCGCGGCAGCGGAACAATCCACGAGCCATCCTCCGGTCATCGCTCGCATCGAAGAAAACCGCGTCGTCTTCGACCTCCGCACCGTATTTCCCGAAGACGAGCCCGCTCTCGCAGCCGCAATCGTCTCCGCCGCCCGCGCCTAAAGCGCGCTCGCGAGCGCGGGACAGCCTACGCAAAAGTCATCTTGGCAGCCAGCCCGATAACAGAAGTCCCGCCCGTCACATTGTCATTCTGAGGAGCGCAGCGACGAGGAATCTCTCTTGTGCCGCGCGAAAACAAAGCCAATCAGGAGGTTTTTGTGGATCGCACTCGAGCTACGACATAGAACCGCGCAATTTCAGCGGGATCCAGCGTCTCGTCAAGCGCGGTTAATCGCGCTGGCCACGCACGCTGCCCCGAATCCATTATCGATATTTACCACGCTTACGTTGGACGCGCAGCTATTCAACATCGCAAACAGCGCGCTCAGTCCGCCGAAGCTCGACCCGTATCCGACGCTCGTCGGCACCGCGATCACCGGCGCGGCTACCAGGCCCGCCACCACGCTCGGCAGCGCGCCCTCCATTCCCGCCACGCAGACGATCACCCGCGCTTCCGTCAGCCTCTGGCGGTGCTCCAGCAGGCGGTGCAGTCCGGCCACCCCGACGTCGTAAATCGCCTCGGCGCGATTGCCGAAGCTGCGCGCCGTCACCAGCGCCTCTTCGGCCACGGGAATATCGCTGGTCCCCGCCGTCACCACCAGGATCAATCCCTTGCCGCGAATTTCGCGGTCGCGCTCGATACTGATCGCGCCACTCAGCTCATGAAATTTCAGGTTCTTCGCGGAGCCGAGCACACGCTTTACGGCCGCGAACATTTTCGCGTCCGCCCGCGTCACCAAAATGTTGTGCGACGATTTCGCCCGCAGCATGCCGCGCACGATCTCCGCCACTTGCTTAGGAGTCTTGCCGCGGCCGAAAATCACTTCCGGAAAACCCTGGCGCAACGCGCGGTGATGGTCAATCTTGACGAACCCCAGGTCCTCGAACGGCAGATTCCGCAGGCGGTCCAGCGCGCGTTCAATCGTCGTCTCGCCTTCGCGCACCGCCAGTAAAACTTTCTCGATGTCTTTTTCATTCATAATGATCGTTCGCGCGTCGCCCCATTTGGAAGGCGTTTCGCGCGACCGTGGATTCTAGCATCCTTCCCGCGCATCCCGATCGCGCGCTCGTGCTACAGTCAATGTGCGGGATCGTCAATCTCCGAATGGTTGCTGCGGTCCGCGCGCTGTGATTCTGAAGGCGCTTTCTCGGGCTCCGCGGTTGCTATTCTTAGGGCGCTTAGCGCGCGAAGAATCGCTCTTGTGCGACGCGCCGTTGATCGCCCGACAAGAAGAACCTTTTTCGCTGCCAGGACATTTCGATCATGTGGCTTATCTGGACCGTCGTCGTAGGCGTCGTCGCGGGCTGGCTCGTCGCCTTCATCGTCAAGGACCGCCGCAGCGCGTTGACCGTGGACTTATTCGTCGGCATCGCGGGAGCGATCCTGGGTGGGTTAATTTCCAAATACTTGGGACTCGGCCGCCACAGCCTTCTCGGCCGCATCACCATCTCCGTCATCTCTTCGGTCTTTTTCCTTCTCGTGCAGCAAACCGTCAAACGCTCCTGAAGAACCGCGTGGAGCGTTTCCCGTTCACTGCGTTCTCAGTTTTGGATTGCCCCGGCAGGCCTCGATCCAGGGCTTTTATTCGGGTGCATGCCGGAGAGCAACCTGTTTGTGGTTGTGCTAGAGTGCTCCCCCAATGCGGCTCCGCTCACGGTTTATGAGAGCCCGCTAGCTACCTCGGAGGCGCGACCATGTGGCTTCTCTGGACCATCATCATCGGTATTATTGCGGGTTGGCTGGCTGGTCTGATCGTCAAAGGCCGCGGCATGGGTGTGCTGATTGACCTCGTCGTCGGCATTGTCGGCGCGCTCATCGGAGGCTTCGTTGCCGGTTTGATCGGACTGGCAGCCTACGGACTGATCGGCCGCCTGGCGATCGCCACCCTGGGCGCGGTCCTGCTGCTCCTTCTTGTCCGCGCCATCAAAAAAGCCTGACGTCCGCTTGCCCGACGCCTTGACTTTGAGCAAACCGCCTGCCTAGACTCGTGGTTTCCGCGAATCTCAATGGCAAAATCTGGCGGCTTAACTCTCACTGTGGGCATCACCGGCGCAAGCGGCGCCGTCTACGCTCGGTCTCTCATTCGCCTGCTGGACGCTGATACGCGCGTCGCCCGCGTGTACCTCGTTGCCACTGACGCCGGCCTGCGCCTACTCTCCACCGAGCTCAATCTAGTCGCAGCCGATCCGAAGAAGCTCCCGTCGCTGCTAACCGGCTCGCCCGCGAAAAAAATCGAATATCTGCCCAATAAGGACATCGGCGCGAGCATCGCCTCCGGCAGCGCCCCCGTAGACGCAATGGCCATCGTCCCCTGCTCCGCAGGAGCGCTCGGCTCGATCGCCGCCGGCATTGCCAACGATCTGCTCTCTCGCGCCGCCGACGTTTGCCTCAAAGAGCGCCGCCCGCTGGTCCTCTGCCTGCGCGAAACACCCCTCAATCGCATCCATCTGGAAAACATGCTGCGCGTCCATGACGCAGGCGCCACCGTGATGCCCGCCATGCCCGCCTTCTACTACGGCCCGCGCTCGATCGACGATCTCGTCGAACAGTTCGCATATCGTATCCTCGCGCAGCTCGGCTTGCCGCAGGAAAAACAGTATCGTTGGAACGGACGCAAGGAGTGACACAATCTTGGCTGTGACGCTCGCCAAAAGCCGCATTCGCACCGTGCTCGAAATGATCAAGTTCGAGCACTCCGTCTTCGCGCTGCCCTTCGCGCTGGTCGGCGCGCTCCTGGCCGCGCGCGAAAGTGGACGCTGGCCCACGATCTGGCAACTCGTCTGGATCATTGTCGCCATGGTCGGCGCGCGCTCCGCGGCCATGACCATGAACCGCATCGCCGACGTGGAATACGACCGCCGCAACCCGCGCACCGCACGCCGCGCGCTCGCCACCGGCGAGCTTTCGCTCGGCTTCGCCTGGGCCTTCACTGTCGCCGCCTCGGCCGTGCTGGTGATCGCCGCGTGGCAACTGAATCGGCTCGCGCTCAAGCTTTCTCCCGTCGCGCTGGCGATTCTCTTCTTTTACTCCTACACGAAGCGCTTCACCTCCTGGTCGCATTTCGTGCTCGGTTTTTGCCTGGGAATTTCTCCCGCTGCTGCGTGGATCGCCATTCGCGGCTCGCTCGATTGGCGCATGTTGATTCTCTGCGCCGCCGTCACCCTGTGGGTGGGCGGCTTCGACGTGCTCTACTCCTGCCAGGACGTCGACTTCGACCGCTCCGCCGGTTTGCACTCTGTCCCCAAACGCTTCGGCATCGCCAAAGCGCTTATTGTCGCGCGCGTGATGCACCTGCTGATGATTGGGCTGCTCGCCTGGCTGGCGTTCAGTTTTCATCTTCCCTGGCTTGCGTGGATGGGAATCGCCGTGGTCGCCGTGCTGCTGGCGTACGAGCACTCGCTGGTCAAGGCCAATGACCTCAGCAAAATGGATGCTGCGTTTTTCGCCGTGAATGGCTATATTAGCTTAGTGTTCCTGCTGTTCTGGGGCGCCGCAGCCGTCGTCATGCGCCCGTGATTGATTGTCATTCTGAGGGCCCGCCGGCGGCCCGAAGAATCTCTCTTCAGCGGTGAATTTTGGCGAATTTGAACGACCGGCCTTTCACTGGACCCTTTGGCCTGATCATGACCGCCGAACTCCAAATCACCGACGCGCGCCTGCAACCCATCGCGCAAAAAGTCCTCGCCGGCGAACGCCTCACCTCCGACGACGGCTTGGCGCTTTTCCAGTCGCACGATCTGCTTTCCGTCGGCTGGCTTGCCAATCACGTTCGCGAACGGCGCCACGGCAACATCTGCTATTTCAACGTCAATCGCCACATCAATCCCACCAATATCTGCGTGGCGCATTGCAAGCTCTGCGCTTTTGGCCGCTCGCCTGACGCGCACGGCGCCTACGCAATGTCCATCGAGGAGATCGTCGCCCGCGGCGCCAAGGGCGTCGCTGAAGGCGCCACCGAATTTCACATCGTCGGCGGCCTGCATCCCGATCTTCCCTTCGACTACTATCTCGATCTGATCCGCGCGCTCAAAAAGAACTTCCCACACGTGCACCTGAAAGCCTTCACCATGGTCGAGGTGCACTACTACGCGCGGCTTTCCAAGCTCTCCATTCGCGACACGCTGGTGAAAATGAAGGAAGCTGGCGTCGATTCGCTTCCCGGCGGCGGAGCCGAGATTTTTCATCCGCGCGTGCGCCGCATCATTTGCGACCACAAAGTTTCCGGTACCATGTGGCTATCGATCGCGCGACAAGCCCACGAAATCGGCCTGCATTCCAACGCCACCATGCTCTTCGGCCACGTGGAGACTCTCGAAGAGCGCGTCGATCACCTGGTGCGCCTCCGCGAAGCCCAGGATAAATCCAAGGGCTTTGTCACCTTTATCCCGTTGGAGTTTCATCCCGCCAACACGGCACTTGCGCATATTCCCAAGCCCACCGGCATGGACGCGCTGAAGACCATCGCCGTCTCGCGCCTGATGCTCGATAATTTCGATCACATCAAAGCGTATTGGATCATGCTCACGCCACGCATCGCGCAGATTGCTCTCCGATTCGGCGCGGACGATATCGACGGCACGGTGGTCGAGGAAAAGATCTATCACGACGCCGGCGCCACCACGCCCGAGCACCTCACCCGCGAAACTCTGGAAAAACTGATTCGCGCCGCCGGGCGCGTACCCGTCGAACGCGACACGCTCTACAATCGCGTCGACCGCTCCAAAATGCCGCCCGTGTCCGTTCCGCCCGCAAGCACCTCCGGCGGCTTCATCCCCGCCGATTCCCTTACTGCCAACTAGCGCGTTGCTGCGCGGCCGCAATCACGCTGCGTCTATCGAAATTCTGCGCGGCTGCAATTCTGAAGCGATCCGGCGAGGACCGCTGAAGAATCCCCCCGAAAGGTTTACGTTCCTTCCGCTGACGGGCTAGAGCGTTGGAACGTTGTGGCTAGTGAATATGCGGCAAAGCGAAAAGGTCCCGCGAAAACATCAGCTTCAGCGTCACCGCATCGGACCCCGGCGTCAGCCCGAATCCAATCCCCGCCTCGATATCCGTTTTCGCGTAATGGTCGAACACGGCCCACATTTCGTGGAATTGCTGCTCGCTCTTGTAAAAATTCCGAAGCTCGCCGATGTCGTCGTATTCCTCGACCGCCACCGCCCATTTTTCACCCACGTGGTACGCGATCCGCGTTTCCGGAGCGAAATCCAAACTCTTGAATCCGCCGCGCCAAGAATTATCCAAAATCGGGTTGAAGATCAGATCCCATGGGTGCAGATGCACTCCGACGATCGGCCGAATTTCGGACGTGTACGTGTTCGGATCCCAGTGCTTGGAGTTGTAGCTAAATTCGAAGTTCGCCCCGTAGAAAAACGTGCGGTCGTCCGCGTGCGGGCTCACAAACAACAGCCGCAGCTTCCCGCCGTTGATCGCCGGTCCGTGATTTTCCGAATATCCGGTGAACAACGGCATATACAGACCCGCTTCCAACCACGGCGTCACTCCGTACGCCCATTCGAACGCGCCGTTCCACGAGTGGTTCGGTACCAGCCCGCCCGGAAAAGACGGGATGGTTCGCCCGTCGGGGGTGAAATTGTTGTGCCACGTCAGATTCACCACACCGGGCGCTGCAATCGACGCGTCGTACACCTGAATTTCGTCCGTCTGTGCGAAGCTCACTCGCGCGGCGATTGCCAGGGCAAAGCCCATCGCCGCGCACCCAATCGCCAATCGCCCCAAGCTGGTCGCCAAAGCCCGTCGCCGGCTCATGCGTGCGGATGCGCCTTGTCGTAGACGTCCATCAACTGCTTCACCGTTGCTTGCGTGTATCGCTGCGTGGTCGAAAGCGAGACGTGCCCCAGCAACTCCTGAATGGCGCGCAGATCCGCGCCATCCGCAAGCAAGTGCGTGGCGAACGCGTGCCGCAGCGAATGCGGATGTAAATCCCAGTTGGCGTTCGCGAGGCGCGTATATCTTTTCACCATCACTCGCACCCAGTTGTTGGTAAGGCGCCCTCCGAGGTGGTTCAAGAAGACCGCTTCCGGATCCTTCTTCACTTTTGATGCCCGCTGTGCCAGGATTTCGTCGCGCACCGGCCAGTATGCTTCCAGCGCCTGTTGCGCCTTCGCGCCGTACGGCGCCACGCGCTCCTTGCGTCCCTTGCCCATCACTCGCAGCATCTGTCCGGCGCGGTCCACGTCCTGCAGATTGAGTCCCACCAACTCACTGACGCGAACTCCCGCCGCGTACAGCAGCTCCAAAATGGCGCGGTCGCGCTTCAGCAAAATCTTTACTTCCGCTTCTTCGCGCCCGGTACGCTTTCTTTTGTGGCGGGATTTCGCTTGCGTCGCCATTCCGCCGCGCGCCATCTCATCCAGAAATCCGTTCAGCTCTTCGGCCGTCGGTATCTGCGGAATCCGCTTGGGCAGCTTCGGAGTGGCGATCAGCCGCGCCGGGTTCAGCTTCACGTATTTTTCGCGCACGCAGAATTTGAAAAAAGTTCTCATCGACGCCAGCCGCCGCGCCACCGACGCCTTCTCCAGCTTCCGGTCGTACATGAACGCCACGAACTCGCGGATCACGCGGTGATCGATCTGCTCGAGCGGCAGCGTCTGCTCTCCGGGCGGCGTCAAAAAATCCGCGAACTGCTGCATATCCCGCCGGTATTCGCGGATCGTCTGCGGTGAGACGTTGCGTTCGTACTGCAAATACGCGATAAATTTGTCGATCAGTTGCTTCATTTGGGAGCCACGCTGCGCGCGTGCCGCAGCACGCGATTATATGCCCGCCGGCCGGCGAGGTTCGCGACGAAACCGCCGGTTTCACTGAAATGTAACCTCGTTACCGCGTTGATCGCAACTACGCGATACACACCAGCTTCCCTCTATCGCGGCTAGTGCGAAATTCCATTGATCTCCTGTTCGATTCTGCTGTCATGCGCTGATTTCCACGGCACTGCCGTCTCGCTATCCTCGTCGTAGATGCAAGCTGTGATGGAGCTTCGGCCCACCCACACTTTCCGGAGGAACAAAATGAAAGGCATGATCCGCGCGCGCAATGCCGTCGCCGTAGCCACGCTGGCCGTTCTTGGCTTGGGGAGCGCAGCATTCGCGCAACAAACAACAAAGGGCGTTAGCCCCTACAGTGGCACCGATATCTTCGTTAAAAGGGCTGCCCAAGGCAACTTAGCCGAAATCAAACTCGCCAAACTCGCTGAACAAAAATCCCACAACCCCACTGTCGACCAATTTGCTCAGCGCATGATCCACGATCACACTCGTCTCCAGGACCAGCTCAAGGCCGTCGCCTCGAAGGAAAACATTCCCGTTCCCACGAAGCCTAGCCCTAGGCAGCACCTGAATTACGAAACGCTCAGCAAGCTTTCCGGAGATGCTTTCGAAACCGCATACGCCCGCAACCAGGTGGACGATCACCAGCAGGACATCGCGCTCTTTGAAAAAGAAGCCGCCAACGGGACCAACCCTCAAGTGAAGGCTCTGGCTCAAAAAGGCCTCCCGATCCTGAAAGAACACCTCCGCCTCGCTCAGAACATGCTCGATACCGTGGAAGGCAGCCCCGCGAACGGCGGCAATGGCGACCCGGCAGGAGCGGGCGCGCACGAATGACGATTCTTCTCAGGGAGCGATGCCTCTCGCACGCACAGCGGCTCCGGCCTGCTTTGCCGGCCCGCGCGCTCGCGTCAATCCGGTCTTCCGCCGCTCCATACCATCCCAACGCTGAGGCCCATTTGCAGTTATCGGCTGATAGATGCCGTTCAGCCGTCCTGTTAACTTGGTGCCTGACGAGCGCCATGTCAGTCGGCCGTACGTGGCGCCGGTAAACCGAAATCCCGATGCGCGCCGCGCGTTTGCGCGGTGTGCGACTTCCCCCAGGCACGGCTTCCGCCGATCCCGCGTCCGGCTCAGGTCGCCTGATCGAGCCGCTTCAACTGTTCGATTCGAGCGGCAGCCGTGCCCCCCTCCTCTTTCCGATTGCGCTCGTTCCTGCTCGCCGCCGCTGACGAATGTGCTACATTCCCGCCTGTGTGCGATCGCTTGCCGCGAATTATCAACGACACGAAAACATCGCTGTGCCTCGTTAAGCTAACGAGCGAAGCGAGCGCATCCTTGCGTCGTTGCCTCTTTGCTTCCGTGTCTACTTGCCTTTGCGTCTCCGTGACCCTGAAGGAGCCCTCATGAGCCTCACCGTTTTCGGCCAGCCGCAAGACGGCGTGATCCAAATGTCCTACGTGGTGAAAGACATTCACCAGGCCATCGGCGAATGGATCGGCAAGCTGAAAGTCGGCCCGTGGTTTCTGCTGCCGCATTTCACCGGGGTTGACGCGCTCTATCGCGGCCAGCCCACCTCCGCCGACGTCTCCATCGCCATGAGCTTCGCCGGGCACATGTGGATCGAGCTGATCCAGCCCAACGACGACCAGCCCTCCGTCTATCGCGACGTGATCGCCCAGCGCGGCTACGGCTTCCATCACTGGGGCGTGGGCACGCCGCAATTCGATCGCGACGTCCAGCGCTACCAATCCGCCGGCTGCGAGCTGGCCTTCTTCGCCCGCGTCCCCAGCGGCGGACGTGTCGCCTACATGGACACCACTGCCACGCTCGCGGGCATGACCGAACTCATCGAACTGGGCGCCTCCTTCGACGCCGTCTTCAGCCGCATGTACCGCGCCTCGATTGGTTGGGATGGAGTCGATCCCATCCGCTCGTTTATGTAAGCACATGGATCGAGGCATCCAGCTCACGGTCACGTACCACGACATCGACATGCTCCAGCTCAGCGCACTCGCGTGGAACGGCGAGTTTGGCGGCGCCGCAAAACCATACGTTGGAATTGGAGCGCTGAAGGAAGCCGCGGCCCAGCTAAGCGGTTTTCCTCGCGATCCGTCCGACACGCGCGAAGTTACGCTCGGAACATTTGGCCCCAGGGCCGCCGGCGGCGGCATCAGCATGCGGTTTTTCTGCACTGACAATGCGGGCCACGCGCGCGTCGAAGTAAAGATGGAATCGGATAGCTTGACCGATGAACGTCTCCAATCAGTGACTTTGTGGCTCGCCGTCGAAGCTGCTGCCGTCGATCGCTTCGTTGACGACCTGCGCCGCCTGGAAAGGGACAAAGCCGGAACCGCCGTCCTCGACATATAGAGTAGTTCATCCCGCAGCTGTGCCCGCCAGCTTCGCTCGCGCCGGGCGGCTCGCAGTCCCCGGAAAATGCAGCGGATCCCGGAGACTTTGCAGTTCGCGATAATAATAGAGCGCGCTGGGGCGGGATGTCGTGAAACGCAGTCTTTTCAAGAAGGCGATTTCTTCCTCGCAGGCATCGTCGCTCATCGACGGGTTACTGAGGAATTCCAGCAGTCCGGGCTCTTCCTCCAGTCCACTGGTCTCCGTCTCCGCGAATTCAAGTTTTTTAACGGGCGAGGGCGCCAGCCTTCGATTCAGCACGATTTCCATTCCAAAGTTGGCTAGATCGATATCCCAGGAATCCACCAGCGGATCGAGATAGGCAACGCAGTTTTCGGCCGAGATTGTAAGGACATCCGTATCCAGAAATTCCAGCATGGTGACCCGCGTCTCCTCATAACTTCGGCCGCTCAGTTGTGCCACCAGCTTCAGCCAGCTTTCACTTTCCAATTCCTGCTTGACGACTTTCTGGACTACAGCCAAAAGCTTCTGCGTGATCAGGCGCTCCAATTCGCCGAACGGCTGCCGTTCAAAAATGGCGCGAATCTCGCCTCGCTTCTCCGGGACACACTTGCGCAGAACCATCTGCCGGACATCCTGGAACAGAGGGGCGGGCGGTTCAGACAGCTCTTTCTTCAATTCTTCCCTGCGTTGGTGCTCCGCCAGTTCCGAGAGCTTGCCCGCCGGAAACTTCAGAAATTTCGCCATTTTGACGTAAATGTCCGTGCGGCCCGGATCCGGAGGCAATTTCTTGCGAGTAAGCAGCTGAGAAATGTAGGAGTCCGTGACGCCCGCGGCCGCCGCCAACGCTTTCTGTCCGAGACCCAATTCCTCCAACCGCTCTTTGATCATCATGCAAACGTCCACAAGGAGCTCCTGTTAATTAACCTATACAAGTCAATCTATGCATATCGTCTCAGAATTAGATTGACTTGTGAAGTTAATTAACTCATTATGGTTAACGGATTCAGGGAGCCTTCACAGACACACGCAGCGCCTCCCCACTAGCAGCGAAACAACGCACCCGGGCCGCTTCCTAGCAATCGTTTAGCGGCCCTTCCTGCCTGGCATCAAGGAAAACGACAACAGCAGGTTATTACTACTCGAATGGGTCACTGGTTGTCTGCCTGCGTGTTGTTAGCAAAGCTCAGCCGTAGCATTCAACGTGTTTCCCGGGACCAGATTCGCGGATAAGGAGATGGTTCAATGCCGTTACTTCAAATCGTCGTGGTTCTCGTAGTGATCGGCGTCCTGCTTTGGCTGGTCAACCGCTTCATTCCGATGCAGGGCACCATCAAATCGATCTTGAACGCCATCGTGGTGATCGCCACGGTTTTGTGGCTTCTCAACATTTTCGGAGTGCTTCATTCGCTTTCTCGCATTCACATTGGCTCGTGAGCGAGATCGATAACACCGGCCCGAACGGCGCGCGAATGATCGCAATGGAGGCAACACACATGAAGGTACTCGCAACTGTCAGCGCAGTAACACTGCTTTTGATTTTTGGAATGGCCGTGCCCACGCTCGCGCAAGACGACCACCGCGACGAAAGCGCTAAGCCAGCGCAACACGAAGCGCAAGCCAAGCCCGCCAAGCAACAACGGCAGGCAAAGCCCGCGAAGCAGTCCACGCAAAACCGGGCGGCGCAGCACACCCAACAGGCGAAGCCGGTCAAACAGCAACAAGCGAAGCCCGCGCAACGCCAACAGCAGGCCAAGACCACCAGACCGGCAAACCGGCAGCAGGCGGCTAACCGTCAGCATCAACGAAGCGCAGCTGACCAGCAACGCCAACGTTCGCAGCCGGCACTGCGGCTCAGCGCCAGAGGCAACAGCCGGATACCGGACAATGACTATCGGTCCCATTTTGGCCGTGGACACGAATTCCGTATCGGTACTCCGCGCCTGGTTGGCGGCTATTCACGCTTCCAGTACGGCGGCTATTGGTTCGGCTTCGTCGATCCCTGGCCGGCGAATTGGTACTACACCGACGAGGTTTACGTTGTGTACGCCAACGGCGGGTATTACCTGTGCAACCCGTCTTATCCCGGCACTCAAGTTGCCATCAGCGTCGTGCTCTAACCATCTTCCGGTAGTTGCTGGGCGGCCGAAGATCCACCGTTTCGGGCCGCCCGGCGGGCACGGATGAAAGCGCCTCACAAAAGCTCCGGAGGGAACGAGCTTCCGCAGCTGCAAGCCTGATCTTGGAGGTCAGCGATGATACGTAAATCAATCTTAGCTGTTTGTTTAGGACTGCTCGCCACCGCCCCGCTGTTCGCGGCGAACACTTCACAAAAGCGGCTTCACGAGGCTGGCGTCGTCATGAAGGAAATCATGAACACCCCGGAGAACATCCCTCAACAGGTGCTGCAGAAAGCTGAGTGCGTGATCGTCTTTCCGTCCGTTCTCAAGGCAGCGTTTGTGGTCGGCGCAAGTTACGGCCGCGGCGCGATGGTTTGCCGAACCGGCAAGGGTTTCCGCGGACCATGGGGCGCTCCGGCAATGTTTGCGCTGGAAGGCGGCAGCATCGGATTCCAAATCGGCGGACAGGCGACTGATCTCGTCCTCTTGGTCATGAACGACAGCGGGGCCCGCTCCATTCTCGACAGCAAAGTGAAATTGGGCGCCGACGCTTCCGTGGCCGCCGGTCCAGTGGGCCGCGACGCGGCAGCAAACACCGACGCCTACATGCGAGCAGAGATACTCAGCTACTCGCGTTCGCGCGGCCTCTTTGCCGGCATTTCGCTCGAAGGCTCCACGCTTCGCCCGGATAACGACGCTACCGCGGACGTTTACGGCCAGAAGTTCACCGCGCGCGAGATCGTGCTGCGCGACGACGCGCATGTCCCTCCCTCCGGCCGCCTCTTGGTTTCCGTGCTGGAGAAAGCTTCCCCTCGAAACGAATCGGAACGCCACGCCGGCAACTAGTCACTCTGGTGAGCCGCTCTTCTTTCGAGGTGCAATGGCCTCCAGAAGAGCGGTTCTTCGTTTTCGGCAGTCGCGCCCGCAGTCGATGTGCCTTCAGCAAACATCGCCGCCACCTCGCCCGCATGGACACCGCCACGCCCGCAGCCATCACCGAACCCATCGAGCTGGGCGCTTTCCTTCTACGCCGTCTTCAGCCGCATGTACCGCGCCTCCGCCGGCTGGGACAACTCCGACCCCATCCGCTCATGTAGTCGTGTGACGGCGTAACGGCTAATTGCGCCTTCGTGGGGTCTCCGGCCGTAATTTGCGCGAAGTACAGGTGTACTAGCACTGTACTTCCGACCAGTAGAAACTTGGACTGCCAACTATGCTAGCGTCGATCTGTGGTCATGCGTGTAGACGAACAGCTCGCCGCAAATGTAGCCGGCTGCAGCCGGAGGTTGAAGTTCGTCTCTCGAGGGGTGGAAGCGCGGGTTCTTTACCCAGCGAAAAACCGAAACGCCGATAGGCGTTTCCACTCGTGCGCCGCTTGGACCCCGCCTTGCCGGGGCACTAGCTTCATCCGCGAGAAGTGCTCGCCTTTGTCTACGTGCTTCCCGCGTGTATCGACGACCGCTCGCGAAGTTACCGGCCTTCTGTATTCGCCTCTTCTTCGCGGTCGCGCCGCCGATAGGGGCGGAACGGTCAATCGACCGTCCACACACGTAAGTCACAGAAAACAATCAGTCGAGCACATGCAAGGGCGGAACTTCCCGGTGCATTTTCTTTTTTCATTTTCGCCGCCACTTTCGGGTGGCCAATTTGTCCCCGGCATTGTGGGGCAGGGCCTCAGCCCTGCCATAAGTCTGCGCGCTCAGGCGCTATTCCTCTCGCGCAACTTCACCCGCGCGAAGTACTCGTCTTGGCCATCCACAGCCCACCATTCGCGAGCCACAAACCGCGCCTTTCTACCCGGAACAGTCAATCGAGTAGAAACGCACGTAAGTTGCAGAAAACAAACGGCGGCACGTCTGTCTACCCGGAACGTCGCGGCGCATGATTTGCGTCACTTTTCGCGGCGTATTTCAGGAGGCCGGGGCCTCAGTTCCGGCGTAACGTCGCGCGCCTCGGCCCACCACCTCACCCCCGCGATGTCTTCGCACTTCACGAGTCACGAAACACCAATCACCAGTCACGCGTTGCAATCTCGTGGGAGCAACGCTGCCACTCGGCGCTATCCAGCTGCTGGCGATTTCCGTTATTCTAGTGCGCCTATGCTGGACCTTGGATATGTGCGGCAGCACTTGGACGAGATTGAGAAGATGCTCGCGAACCGCGGCAACGCGCTCGACCTGGGGCCGTTCCGCGAAATTGACGGCGAGCGGCGCAAGCTGATTCACGCGACCGAACAGAAGAAGGCCGAGCAGAACAAGGCCAACGAGACGATGGCGCGGCTGAATCAGGCGGCGCACGCGCCGGGCAAAGCGGCCGAGCTGGGGATGAGCGCCGCGGACGCCGCGCAGCAGCGCGATGCGCTGCGCGCCGAGCTGAAGGCTGCGTCCGAAGAGATCAAGCGCAACGACGAGCGGATCGCCGAGCTGGACGAGCGGCTGAAGCAATTTCTGCTGGTGATTCCCAACATGCCGCACGCGAGCGTCCCGGTAGGCCATGGCGCGGAGGACAATCGCGAAGTGCGCCGCTGGGGCACGCCTCCGACATTCGATTTCACGCCCAAGCCGCATTGGGAAATCGGAGAGGCTTGCGGGATTCTGGATTTCGATGCGGCGGTGAAGATCGCCGCGTCGCGCTTTGCGGTGTACAAAAGCTGGGGCGCGCGGCTGGAACGCGCCATCGCCAATTTTTTCCTGGACGTTCATACGGCTCCCGAACCGAAAGGGCACGGCTACACGGAAATTCTGCCGCCGTTCATCGTCAACACCGCTTCGCTGACCGGCGTGGGCCAGTTGCCAAAATTCGCCGCGGACATGTTCCATCTGGAGGGCACCGACCTGTGGCTCACGCCCACGGCGGAGGTGGAACTGACCAGCCTGCATCGCGACGAGACGCTGGACGCCGCCGAACTGCCGCTGAAAGTGTGCGCCTGGACGGCCTGCTTCCGTTCGGAGGCCGGCGCGGCGGGCAAGGACACGCGCGGCATCAAGCGCCAGCACCAGTTTCAGAAAGTGGAGATGTTTAAATTCACGCGGCCGGAGCAGAGCTACGACGAGCTGGAGCTGCTGGTGGGCAACGCCGAAGCCGTGCTGCAAAAGCTGGGGCTGCACCACCGCACGATGCTGCTGTGCACGGGAGACATGGGGTTCGCGTCGTCGAAAACGTATGACGTGGAAGTGTGGCTGCCGTCGAGCCGGGAGTTCATGGAGATTTCGTCCTGCTCGAACACCGAGGCGTTTCAGGCGCGGCGCTCGGGGATTCGTTTCAAGCAGAAGGGCGGCGGGAAATCGGAATACGTCCACACGCTGAATGGATCGGGGCTGGCGGTGGGGCGCACGTGGATCGCGGTGGTGGAAAATTATCAGCAGGCCGATGGGTCGATCGTGATTCCGGAGGCGCTGCGGCCGTACATGGGCATCGACCGGATTCCGGCGAAGGCGTGAGGCGCGGCGTGCGGGGAAGGACAGAAAAGCAGGTCCCTCACACTCGTCCCCGATTGAGAACGTCGGGGACGGGTTCGGGATGACAACGGGGATTGAGGCGAGGCGCTCGCGATGACAGCGCGGCGTGCGGCGGAGGGCAAAAAAGCAGATCCCTCGTCGCCCCGGAAAACGCGCTTCGCGCACCGGGGCTCGCTCGGGATGACAACGTGAAGTTTGAACGGAAAAAAAAAGGGCGCCAGCAGGATGCCGGCGCCCTGAACGCGCTGATGGAGGCTCCGTCCCAAGGCGCAGATGCAGCGCGCCGGGGATCGCGAGTTTTCAGCTGACAGGTTCTAGTTTGTCTACGGTCATTACGCCCTTGGAGAGCGAGCCGGTGACCTTCACTTCATGACCGAGCGCTTCGTCAGGATGAATGGCGTCCTGATTGGCGATCATGAAGACGTGCTTGGTTTTCTCGTTCACGAACACCCACTTGGCGCCCCTGGTCTTGACGCAGGTTTCGGCGCAGGCCTTGTGATCGGCGCTCATGCCTTTGGCGCCGCAGTGGCTGTCGCTGATCCAGCCGGTCAGCGTCATGGTCTTGGCCGCGGCGTTTGAGGCCAAACCAAACGCGAGGGCCAGCATGGCGAGCAGGCCCAACGTGCTGATAGCTCTCTTCATAACTTCCTCCTGATTCGATTCGCGGGCCGCCCGGCGATTGGCGCCGGGAGCTCGTGCGATTCACCCGCTCTGCGCGGGACAGTTGAAAGCGTGGATGGTGGCGTTGCCTGGCTACTGCTTCGATCGTCGTGCGTGGAGCTTTGCGCCCTGGACCCTTGCCCTGGAACTTTGCGCCCTCACTTATATCCCAACGGGGCGCTGGTGACAAGCGCCACGGCGGGTCTGGCCGGTGCGGAGGGCGGCCAACCGGCTCGGGCGGCGTTACCTATACGGGCATCTTGCGGACTTGACCGGGCGCTGGAGGGTTCCCGCTGGGGATGCAACTTGCCAAATGCCAGCAAGTTGCCGGTCCACGCGGCGCGCGGGGCGCGCGAAAGAGATAATTTCAGGAAGGTGACAATTTAGGGCATCGGGGCTGGTTTTGATTGACATCCCCGGCAGCTTGACTAAACTTCGATTCTCTTAAGACTTGCGCACCCGGAATTCGCTAAACACAAGCTAAGCGGAGCGGCCGGAAGTTTAGCCGCCGGCAGGAATCGCGAGTTCTCCCGCCCCGAGGAGGGAGCACGATGGCAAGCGCTAAACCGGCCCCGCAACCGATCCCCCGCATCGCGCCACGCGAGGATTTGAATCCTCTGCGCATCGCGCAAATCCAGTTCGACATGGCGGCGGAATACCTGAAGCTCGACCAGGGCTTGCGGCAGATTTTGCGCACGCCGAAGCGCGTGCTGGAAGTGTCCATCCCCACGAAGATGGACAACGGGCAGATCAAGGTTTTTTCGGGCTATCGGGTGCAGCACAACGTGGTGCGCGGGCCGTCGAAGGGCGGAATCCGCTATCACCCCAACGTCACGCTGGACGAAGTGAAGGCGCTGGCGATGTGGATGACGTGGAAAACCGCCACGGTGAATATTCCCTACGGCGGCGCCAAGGGCGGCGTGATTTGCGATCCCAAGCGCATGAGCAAGCCGGAGCTGGAGCGCATGACGCGGCGGTACGCGTCTGAAATTCTGCCGATGATCGGGCCGGAGCAGGACATTCCGGCGCCGGACGTCTACACGGATGCGCAGACGATGGCTTGGATCATGGATACGTACTCGATGACCAAAGGCTATTCGGCGCTGGGAGTGGTGACGGGCAAGCCGCTTTCGATTGGCGGGTCGGAAGGGCGGAAGGAAGCGACGGCGCGCGGCGTGATGGTGACGGTGGAAGAAGCGTGCAAGGTGAAGAAGATTCCGTTCCGCGGCGCGAGCGTGGCGATTCAGGGGTTTGGGAACGTGGGCTCGCTGGTGGCGCGGCTGTTTGCGGAGAAGAAGGCACGCGTGGTGGCGATCAGCGATTCGCGCGGGGGCGTGTACAATTCGCGCGGGATCGATCCGCTGAAGGCGATGCGTTACAAGGAACGCGCGGGTACGGTGGTGGGAATGCCGGGCACGTCGCGCATTTCGAATGACGATTTGCTGACGCTGAAATGCGACATTCTGGTGCCGGCGGCGCTGGAAAACGTGATCACGCTGAATAACGTGGAGCAGATCAAGGCGAAAATCGTGGCGGAAGCGGCGAACGGACCGACGACTCCGCACGCGGATGAAGCGCTGGCGCGGCGCGGCATCCTGCTGATTCCGGATATTCTGGCGAATGCCGGCGGAGTGACGGTCAGCTACTTCGAGTGGGTGCAGGATTTGCAGAGCTTCTTCTGGCCGGTGGCGGAAGTGAATGCCAAGCTTGAGTCTGTGATGCGGCGCGCGTTTTTAGAAGTCCACGAGTCGATGCGCAAGCACCGCACGCAGATGCGCACCGGCGCGTACGTGCTGGCGGTCGGTCGGGTAGCCGACGCGGCGCTGGTGCGCGGGCTTTTCCCGTAAAAGGCGCGCAGCTGAAAACCTCGACTGCCGCGAATTTTTCCGCGATACAGATTAAATTTGCCTCACCGCCAAAATTGGTATTGCGCCGCGCGCGCGAAGGCGCGTACATTTCGTTTTGAGGCGCGATTCGCGATATACGCGCCAGAGGTATCGTGCCTAGCGCGGAGGGCACGCGGCATTGAGCAGTCACGCTAACCACACCGGCCACCTACATGTAAATGTGGCTCCTCCCATTCTGCTGAGCATCGCGGGATTCGATCCCTCTTGCGGCGCGGGCATAGCGGCCGATCTAAAAACATTCGCGGCGCATAACTGCTACGGCATTGCGGCGATAACGGCGCTGACGGTGCAGTCCACGCTGGGGGTGCGCTCGGTGCATGCCACTCCTACGGCAACGCTGCGCGCGCAGCTCGACGCGCTGGTGGAAGATTCACATATTGCCGCCGTCAAAATCGGCATGCTGGCGAGCCGTGCGAATGCCGGGGCGGTGGCGGAATTTCTGGACAAAAATAATTTCGCGCACGTGGTGCTCGATCCCATCACCAAGCCTACAGCCGGCGAGACGGAACTACTCGATTCCGCGGGAGTAAAATTCCTGCGCGAGGAGTTGCTGAAACGCTCCAGCGTGATCACCCCCAACCTCGCCGAAGCGGAGCAGCTGACCGGCATGGAAGTGAAAGACGTGAACGGCATGAAAGCCGCGGGGCAAAAGCTGCTGGAGATGGGCGCGCGGGCGGTGATCGTCACCGGAGGCCATCTCGAAAAACCGACCGATGTGCTGTGCCAGGGAGATCAAGTGGAAGTATTCGGAAGCGATCACGTGCGCAACCCGAATACCCACGGCTCGGGGTGCACATTTTCGTCAGCAATCGCGGCGCAGCTAGCGACGGGGCAGCAGATGCGCGAGGCGCTGATCCTGGCGAAGGCCTACGTGACCAAGGCGATCGAAAAATCGTATGCCACTGGCAAAGGCGCCGGGCCGCTGAATCAACTCTTCCGCTTCCATCAAGAGCCGCCGCCGCGCGGCGTCCACGAAGTGCCGCAACACGGCATGCATCCCGCCGCGGAACCCGCTGCGCACTAATTCCTTTTCTCATCAGCAAAATCGAGAGCGAAACGCCAGCCCCAGGCTGGCTCGGAGCTACTTCGCCAGCTGAGAAAGAGGCTCCCCCTTCGGCGTCACCTCGAAAACTAAAATTTTGGCGGGCTGCGTTTCGCTCAAGTTTCGAAGCAGCCGATGAACGTGCATGGCGGGCTCGTACCAGCAATCGCCGGTTTTGTATGTTCTCGGCCCATCCGGATCGACCTGATTTTCGACGCTGCGTTCGAGCATGTAGGCGAACACCGGGCCGGGATTTTCGTTTCACATCCTTCAACCGAACTGCATCGAAATCCACGCACGTGAATCAAATCGCCTAGCCACAGGAGAGCGCAAGCAGTCAAAGACCGGGCCCAGGACCCAGACTTTCGACGCAGTCCGTCTATGAGATGCGTCAATTGGGGCGAGGGGAAACGGTGATAGCGGGAAGGAAAACGGATCATGGAGAGACTCAGCGGCAAGGTCGCGGTAGTCACGGGAGGTTCCAAAGGCATCGGAGCGTCAATCGCCGAGCATTTGGCGGCGGAAGGGGCTTCCGTAGTGGTGAACTATGCTAGCGGCAGGGACGGAGCGGACGCCGTTGTGGCGCGAATTAAAGCGAGAGGCGGGAAGGCGATTGCGATTCAGGGCAATGTTTCCAAGCCGGAAGATATCGAGCGGCTTTTTTCCGACATCCAGAAGGAATTTGGGCGCGTCGATATTCTTGTGAACAATGCGGGGACGTATGAATTTGCACCGCTGGAATCGATTACGCCGGAGCATATCGATAAACATTTCAAGCTGAACGTCACCGGGCTGCTTCTGGCGACGAAAGAGGCAGTGAAGCTGATGGGACGCGATGGCGGAGCGATCGTCAACATCGGCTCGATCGTCGGATCGATGCCGGCGCCCCAGGCCAGCGCTTACAGCGCAAGCAAGGCGGCGGGCAATGCGATCACGGTCTCTCTTTCGCAAGAGCTTGGAGCGCGAAAAATCCGTGTCAATTCGCTGAATCCGGGAATGGTGGAAACGGATGGCCTGCGTGCATCCGGCCTCGATGAAGGCGAGTTCCGGGAACAGCAAGAGAAAACCACGCCGCTCGGCCGGATCGCCACGCCGGAAGACATCGCTCTGGCTGCTACATTTCTGGCCAGCGACGAAGCGCGCTGGATTACCGGACAAGTGATTGTGGCCGCCGGCGGCAAACGGATGTAGCACGGCCAGCACACGCGCGGCTATTCGCGAGCGCGGATGAAATTTTGCGTGGTTCACCATTCAGGGGAGAGACAAAGGGCAATGGCGAAACTTCAAGATCGTCTCAACGAATTCAAACGGAATTTTGAATCGGGCGGGCCGCCGTACAAGGCGCCGCGCGAGGCCATTGAAACGATGCATCGCGCCACGGCAGAGTTGAAGGCGTCCGGCGCGGAGGGGCGCGCGATCAAGGTTGGCGAGCGCGCTCCGAGCTTTACGCTTTTCAATCAGGACCACGCGGAGGTGAATTCGGCGGAACTGCTTCGGCAGGGGCCGCTGGTCGTCAGCTTTTTTCGCGGACACTGGTGACCCTACTGCAACATGGAGCTGGAAGCTCTACAAGAAATCAACCCTGAGGTTGAGAAACTGGGAGCGCGCATATTGGTGCTTACGCCGGAACTGGAACGGTACACGCGAGCGTTGCATCAGAGGTTGAATCTTGCGTTTGATATCTTGACCGATCTGCATCAGAAGACGGCGGAACAGTTTGGGCTGGTGTTCGAGTTGCCGGATTATTTGCGCGAGCTGTATCAATCGTTCGGCAGCACGCTGGACCGGTTCAACGACGAGCCGCAATATCGACTGCCGATGCCCGCGAGGTACGTGATCGATCAGCAGGGGATCATTCGAGCGGCGGACGTGAACGCGGATTACACCATACGCACGGACCCTTCCGAAACGCTCAGCGCGTTGAGAAACATAGCTGTGGCCAAATGATGAACGAAGCCGTAAAAACAGAATCCGCAACCGCCGCGGCGAACGGAAGGAGGAAGAACGCTGCGAGCCGCGATTACTCGCTGGCGTACGCGCTGCTGCGCGCCACGCTCGGCGTGAACATCGCGATGCATGGAATCAGCCGAATCCTCGCGGGTGTAGGAGGATTTGCGGCAGGGCTTGAGAAGCAGTTCGCCGCGACTCCTTTGCCGCATTTCGCCGTGGCCGCCTTCGCGCATGCGCTGCCGTGGGCCGAAGCCATCATCGGCCTGTTGATTCTGTTCGGCGCGGCAACACGCGTGGCGTTGGTTTTAGGCGCGCTGCTGATCCTGGTGCTGACGTTTGGGACCAACTTGCATCAGGACTGGAATGTTGCCGGGCTGCAATTGATTTACGCGATTGCGTATGCGCTGTTGATTGCGTTTCACAGGTATGACGCGTTTTCGATTGATCGGATGCTGTCGAGACGCGACTAGCGAGGCATCAGAGGAAGCGAATCGCGTACGACACAATCTGCTGCAATCAAATTTCGATCGTTTGCCAAGCCGCGAGGCGTGCCGGAAGCGGGTTTGAGAGCTTCAGCGGCTAAAGCCGTCCCTTGCTTGCGGAGTATATGTCGCGGCTGAAGCCGCGATCCACAATTCCATCACGTATTCACACCAGGCCCGAAACCAGCAACGCGCTGGGCGTAAAACCGTTCCCCTAACATGTTCTCGCGCTACTCGGCGGCTTTGGTGGCGAGCGTTTCCACTCCGGCGAGCACGGGCAGAAATTCCGCGGGCAGGCTGTGGCGGTCCGCCAGATACGCGGGATCGTTGTAGGAGAGCCAGACTTTTCCGTCGGCGTCCTGCGCGACGAGGATTTTCAAAGGCAGGTCGATGGCGATTCCCGGTGACGCGAGCATCAGGGGCGTGCCGGCTTTGGGATTGCCGAAGATCAAAAGCTTCGTGGGCGGCATTTGCAGACCGGCCTTTGCCGCCTCGCCGCTGTGGTCAACGAGCGCAAAAAGGGCAATTCCCTTGGCGTGGAGAATTTGCTGGATGTTCGTGACCGTCTCGTCCACGGAATGATTGCTTTGCTTGCGGATGATGCCCTTGCTGGAAGTTGACGGCATAGCGGTCTCCTGTGTGAAACGCAGCGGCGTCGATCATACCAAAATCAAGTAAATGGCCATGGCCGTTCCCACGACGGCGAGGAACAGCGCGATTCCGACCGCAGTGACGGAGCGCTTTTGGGTGATGGAGCCGGACGCATTCATGTGCCCGATCAACTGGGAATAGCGCAGGGAGGAATAGACGTCCACCACAACGCCGGCGGAGATTAGCGCGGTTCCAAACCATAGCGAAAGCCCGTAGGAGTGGATTGTGCCGCGGGGGCGGATCGACTGCAGCTCCTGCAGAAAAAGGCCGAAGCGCGCCACCACGAAGCCAAAGCCCATCAGCGCCAATCCGGTGCGAATCCAGGCGAGGAAGGTTCTTTCCGCGGCGAGATGGTCGCTCAGGTGAAACGATTCGGTCGAAGTGAATTCCGTCATGCGGCAGCTTCCTTTCGCGAGGCCGAGCGCGCATCCGGGAGGCCAAGAATTTACACCTTGACCGCTAGATTGTGCGCAAAATTGTGCGGGAAACGGGCACTTCGCGCGGATGAGGCTGGCCGAAGGGAAACGTCTCCCACCAAGTTGGGCGCTAGCGGCGGAAGGCGATTTTTCCGGCGACGATGGTGGCCATGGGCGCGCCGCGGAACGAGCGGCCGTCGAAAGGCGAGTTGCGCGATTTGCTGGGCGAGTCGGCGGCGCGGAAAACCCAATTGTGATTGGTGGAGAAAATCGTGAGATCGGCGGGCGCTCCCGCAGCGATTTTGCGCTCGATGCCGAGAACGCGGGCCGGGCCGGTGGTAAATAGCTGCACCAGGCGCATGAGCGGGAGCACGCCAGTGTGCACGAGCTGGTCGAGGCCGAGCGCCAGAGCCGTCTCGAAGCCGACGATTCCGAACGGGGCGCGGTCGAATTCCACGTCTTTACTTGCGGGATGGTGCGGAGCGTGATCGGTGGCGATGGCGTCAACGCTGCCATCGGCGAGGCCCTCGACGAGCGCGTCCCGATCGGAGCGCGAAGCTAACGGCGGATTCATTTTGAAGCGCGAGTCGTAGATCACGTCTTCATCGGTGAGGGTGAAGTGATGCGGCGTGACCTCGCAGGTAACTTTCAAGCCGAGTTTCCGCGCGGAGCGAACGTAGGCGAGCGAAGCGCGCGTGGACATGTGCGCGATGTGCAGCCGCGCGCCGGTAATGGAGGCGACTTCCACGTCGCGCCCCACGCAGATTGATTCCGTTTGGCCGGGAATGCCGGGGATGCCGAGGCGGGTGGAGGTGGCGCCTTCGCGCATGGCGCCTCCGGCGAAAAGTGAAGCGTCCTCGCAATGGTCGATCACCGGCAGGCCGAGGCCGTTGCAATACTCCATCACCTGGCGCATCAGGCGGGCGGAGGCGATGGGCTTGCCGTCGTCGCTGACGGCTACGATGCCGGCGTCTTTCATGGCGGCGATTTCGGCGAGCGCTTCGCCCTTGCTGCCAATGGATGCGGCGCCGATGGGCCAGACGCGCACGCTGGCGGTGGCTGCTGCGCGCTCGACGATTCCGCGAGTGACGGACGCGCGGTCGTTCACCGGCTGGGTGTTGGGCATGCAGCAGACGGCGGTAAATCCTCCGCGCGCAGCGGATTTCGTGCCGGTTTCAATGGTTTCGGAAAGCTCGCCGCCGGGCTCGCGCAGATGGCAATGGAGATCGATGAAACCGGGCGCGACGATCAGTCCAGTGGCGTCGAAAACCTCGGCGCCGGGCGCGGAGAGATCGGCGCCGATTTTGGAGATATGGTCGCCATCGAGCAGCACGTCGAGCGCGGCTTCGGTGTCGCTGGCCGGATCGAGGACGCGGCCATTCTTAATCAGAAGCATTGGAGCGATCCTTTGCGGGATGGGGCGCGTCGGCTGGCGCGCGGCCAATGAGATGGTAAAGCAGGGCCATGCGCACGGCGAGGCCGTTGGTCACCTGTTCGAGCACGGCGGATTGCGGGCCGTCAGCGACCGTTGGATCGATTTCCAGCCCGCGAATCATCGGCCCCGGATGGAGAACAAGAGCATCGGGGCGCGCCAAGCGCAACCGCTCGCCGGTGAGCTGATAGCGGAGAATGTATTCGTCAGGCGAAAGCGCGGGCTCGTGGAGGCGCTCGGTTTGCACGCGCAGGACCATCACCACGTCAGCGCCATCGAGAGCGTCTTCGATGCAGGAGGTGCGGCGCACATTCGGCGCCATGGCCTCGAATTCGCGCGGGATCCACATCGGCGGGCCAGCGAGCGTGATACGCGCGCCGAACTTTGAGAGCAGGTGGATATTGGAGCGCGCCACGCGGCTGTGCACGATGTCGCCAAGGATCGTGACGTTCCAGCCTTCGAGCTTGCCTTTTCGGTCGCGGATCGTGAGAGCATCGAGCAAGGCCTGGGTGGGATGCTCGTGCATGCCGTCGCCGGCGTTGAGGACCGGGACGTCCACGCGCTGGGCGATAAATTCGGCAGCGCCCGAGGAACTGTGACGGATGACGAAACCGTCCGGACGCATGGCTTCGAGCGTGCGGATGGTATCACTGAGCGATTCGCCCTTTTTCAGGCTGGAAGATTCGGCTTGCAGGGCCATGGTGTCCGCGCCGAGACGCGCAGCGGCGGTAGCGAAGCTGATGCGGGTGCGGGTGGACGACTCGAAAAATGCCAGGGCCACGGATTTGCCGCGCAAGGTGGCCAGCTTTTTTAGGGGAACACGCTGGAACTCCTGGAATGGCTTCGCCTGATCGAGAATAAAAAGTATCTCGGCTTGGGTAAGTCCTTCAATTCCGAGTAGGTGTGACAGGCGCTGGAGCACTGGCTTCCTTTTAGTTCCGCCTCCTTAAAAAATGATCGGCACTCAGGGAACGCGATCAACGAGCATGACGCGCTCCTCGCCATCCACTTCCTGGAGGCGGACCTCCACAATTTCGGTGCTGCTGGTCTGTACTTGGCGGCCCACGAAAGTCGCCTCCACCGGAAGTTCGCGGTGGCCGCGATCGATGAGCACGCAGAGCCGGATGCGGCGCGGGCGCCCCAAGTCAAAGAGCGCATTCATGGCGGCGCGAATGGTGCGGCCGGTATAGAGCACGTCGTCCACCACCACCAAATCGCGGTCATCCACGGGGAAATCGATGGTACTGGATTGCAGCACGGGTTGCGGCCCCACGGTGGAAAGATCGTCGCGATACAGCGTGATATCGAGAGTTCCGACGGGAACATCCGCATGCGCCGATTCGAGCATGTATTTGGCGAGGCGTTGAGAGAGCGGCACGCCGCGGCGGCGCACGCCGAGGAGCGCCAAATCCGCGCTTCCGCCGCTCTTTTCCAAAATTTCGTGCGCCAGCCGCTTCAGCGTGCGGCTGATCTCTTCGGCAGAGAGAAGCTGTCTCTTTTCAACTACGCGCATGGGGAGCGACCTATCCTAGCATAAGCGACGGCGAGCACAGCCCGGGAATCGGCGTTTGGGAGCCCCGAATAGGGCTGATTTCTTGACCCGCGTGCTAGACTTTACCCAGTGAGTTCGCCCGAGTTGGCAAGCATCGCCGACAGGCCCTCGGGGGTCGACCTCCGAGTTTCCATCGGGTCGGTCCGTCTCAAGAACCCTATCATTGCAGCTAGCGGGACATTTGGATACGGGGTGGAGTTTGCCCATTTAGTCGATCTGAACGCCCTGGGTGGCATTGCCGTCAAAGGACTCTCTCTGGAGCCGATGGCCGGCAATCCGAGTCCGCGAATGTGCGAGACCACCGGCGGAATGGTCAATGCGATCGGGCTGCAGAACGTAGGGGCGCGGGCTTTCGTCGCCAATAAGTTGCCGGAACTGCGGAAGTACGACACGGCGATTCTGGCCAACGTCTTTGGGCGGACGGTGGATGAGTATGTCGAGGTCATCCGCATATTGAATGACGCCGAAGGCTTGGCGGCGTACGAGTTGAATATCTCCTGTCCCAACGTGAAACACGGCGGAGCGGAGTATGGTACCGATCCAGTACTTTCCGCCGAAGTGGTCTCTGCGGCAAAGAGAGCAGCCAAGCGGCCTCTTTGGGTCAAACTCTCTCCTGTTGTTGGAAGGATTGCACTTATATCGAAGGCGGTGGAAGAGGCAGGTGCGGACGCAGTCGTCATAGCGAATACATACCCCTCATTGTGTCTGGATGCACACACCCGGAAGTCCCGCCTTGGGAGTACGACCGGCGGGTTGTCGGGCGCAGCGATAAAACCTATAACCATGAGGCTGGTTTACGAGGCGAGTCGGGCGATTCGAATCCCGATTATAGGGCTCGGCGGGATCGAGAGTCCGGAGGACGCGGTTGAATACATGATCGCGGGCGCCTCGGCAGTGGAAGTTGGAACAGCTCACTTCGCTGACCCACGGGCCTCGGAACGCCTAGTGGGAAGCCTTGAAGCGTGGTGTAGGGAAGAAAATCTATTTGAAATCAGCAACTTACGCGGCTCCCTCCGGTCTTGAACGGATTGCCTTCGAGCCGCGTGGGCAGGTAGAATATTGCTGGTTCAAAAGAGGATAGCTGCCAATGAGAACCAAAGCCTTCGTGATTCTGGAGTCGGTATTTTTAGGATTGGGTGTGCTTGTCCTTAGCCCTTCGGCCAATCCCACGGCGATGAGCGAGGCAAGCAGCCCGTCAAAAACGCTAGCGGTGCAGTCACGTTCCCATCAAAAAGAGCTCGGCGCAAAAGGCCAGCAACAGCCGCTGGCCGTATGGGACTGTATTTCCAGCTGGTACGGCGAAGATTTCGACGGACTGCCGACCGCAACCGGCGAAACTTATGATATGTATGCGGCTACGGCCGCGAACCTCACGCTCCCGCTCGGATCGATCGTCCGGGTGGTGAACCCGAAGAACCACCGCAGCGAGGTGGTTCGCATCAATGATCGCGGACCCTATGTGGAAGGGCGCGAACTGGACGTTTCCTACGCGGTAGCCCGGGACTTGGGCTTCGAAGAGCGCGGGACGGCCAGGGTACGCGTCGAACTTCTAAAGGTGCCGTCACGCCCAGCGTCGAGTCATCACAACTAATCGTAGCTCTGGATTTTGACCGCTTGGCCCCGGCCTTGGCATTGTCGAGGCGCGTCCGGGGGTCGGTGGGAATGGTGAAGATCGGGAGCCAGCTGTTTACGGCCGAGGGTCCGCGGGCTGTGCAGAGGCTCGCGGGCCTGGGGTTGGGCGTCTTTCTGGACCTCAAATTTCACGATATTCCTAACACGGTAGGCGGCTCCGTCGCCGCCGCAGCCGCACTTCCCGGAGTGCAGATGATGACGCTGCATGCTACGGGCGGCTTGGCCATGATGCAGGCGGCGCGCGAGGCGGTCGCCGGCCGGAAGACTCGACCCGCACTGCTGGGCGTGACGATCCTCACCAGCCTGGATTCGGCAGCGCTGCGGCGCGTCGGTTTGGCCGGGCCAGCCTCCGCGCGAGTGCTTGCGTTAGCGAGACTGGCGAAGGCGGCGGGGCTCGATGGCGTGGTGGCTTCGGCGCACGAAGCCCAGGCGATCCGCCGCGCGTGCGGGCCACGGTTTCTAATTGTGGTGCCGGGGATCCGCCCTGTGGCGGCCTCTGCAGGTGACCAAGCTCGTGTCGCAACACCCGCCGAGGCGATTCGGGCGGGAGCGAACTACCTCGTAGTTGGGCGGCCCATTACCGGCGCTGATGATCCGGTCGCGGCGGCCGGAAAGATTGCCGCGGAGATTGCCGGCGCGCGGCGAAAATAGCGGTACGCAGCGGAGGCGATCCGTGCCGTTCCGCGTGCGCGGCGCTCCGCATCGTGTGGGCTGACGCGTAGATGCTTGACCCTTGCAAGAATTTCGACACACGGATAGGCTCAGTTATGTGGAGCGCGGCTTCCCTGCCATGTCTCTCTGCTAAATGGATAGCGAAAAGCATGTAATCGTCGGCACTGCCGGCCATATCGACCACGGCAAGTCCGCCCTGGTAGAGGCGCTGACGGGCACGAATCCCGACCGCCTGGAAGAAGAAAAGCGGCGCGGCATCACCATCGATCTGGGCTTCGCGTTTTTGCGCATGGGCGAGGTGCGCTTCGGTTTCGTGGACGTGCCGGGACACGAACGGTTCGTCCGCAACATGCTGGCGGGCGCGGGCGGAATCGACGTGCTGCTGCTGGTTGTTTCCGCGGATGAATCGATCATGCCGCAGACGCGCGAGCACTTCGATATTTGCCGCCTGCTGGGTATTCCCCGCGGGATCGTGGCGCTGACGAAGTCCGACCTGGTTGACGCGGAGATGCTCGGCTTGGTGCGGCTCGAAATCGAAGAGTTCGTGCGCGGTTCGTTTCTGGAAGGGGCGCCGATTGTGCCGGTGAGCGCGCGGACGGGCGCCGGGATTGATGTGCTGAAGCAAGAACTGCTGAACGCCGCCCTAGCCGCGCCTGCGAAAGATGCGACTCGCCATTTCCGGCTGCCCATCGACCGGTCGTTTGCAACCAAAGGGTTCGGCACGGTTGTGACCGGCACGCTGATGTCCGGCACGGTGCGCGTGAAGGACGAAATCGAGCTGCACCCACTGGGGCGGCTGGCGCGCGTGCGCGGCCTGCATTCCGGCGGGCAGCCCATCGAGCAGGCATTTGCCGGCCAGCGCACGGCAATCAATTTGGCCGGCGTGGAGCATGGCGAGATCCGGCGAGGAATGGTGCTGTCCGCGCCCGGCGTGTTTCATCCCACGCGACGGATCGACACGCGCATCACTCTGCTGCCCACCGCGCGGCCACTGCGCAACCGCGCACGCGTCCATTTTCATCAAGGCGCCGCCGAGGCGATTGCCGAGATCATTTTGCTGGGGCGCTCGGAGATTTCTCCGGGAGAAGAAGCGCTGGCTCAGTTGCGGCTGAATGAGGAGTTGCTGGCGCTGCCCGGAGATCGGTTTATCCTGCGCCAGTATTCGCCGGTCATTACCATTGGCGGCGGCGTGGTGATCGATTCGGGCGCGCGACGGCACCGCCGCAGCGACACGCACGCGGCCGAGTTTTTAGAGACGCTCGAGCGCGGCGACCGGCTGCAATCGCTGATGGCGATTGCCGACGCGTCTCCGCGAGGCCTGACGCGGGAGGAGCTTCTGGCGCGCACCGGCTGGCTGGAACCTGAAATTCGTGAAGTAGCCGGTGAGCTCGCAGCCGCGAAAAAGCTGCGCATTCTGAGCGAACAGCCGTTCATCGTGGCGCCCGAACAGGCGGTGCAGAATTGCGCGGCGGCGCTTCGCAAATCCGTGGACGAGTTTCATCGCGCCAATCCTCTGCTGCCGGGAATCCCCAAGCAGGAGCTGCGCGGGCGCGCCGGCAATCCTCGCCCTGAACTGTTTCAGAGCGCCATGGAAGATCTGGTTCACGGCGGTATTGTGAGCCTGGCCGGCGACCTGGTGCAGCGCGCCGGGCGATCGATTTCGCTTTCACCGGAGGAATCGCGCGCGAAGGAACTGATCGAGCAGGCATTCGCGCAAGCCGGGCTAGCAGTGCCGAACGTCTCCGCAGTGCTTGAAAAGCTGCCGGTCGAGCCGGTGCGGGCGCGCAAGATTTTGCAGATTCTGCTGCGCGAAGGCGTGCTGGTGAAGGTGGCGGAGGACCTATTCTTCCATCGGGACGCCATCGCCCACTTGCGCGAATTGATCTCCGGCTACCGCAAGGAACACGGCGACCGCCTGCAAATTACCGCTTTTAAGGACCTTGCCGGCATCAGCCGGAAGTACGCCATCCCGTTGCTGGAGTACCTGGACCGCGAGCACGTGACGCGCCGCGCGGGGGACGAGCGTGTTATACTATAGCCTCTGGTTACAAATGCCGGGAGTGCTCCGCCAAGACGCACCCGCGCATGAAAGGTAGGTTGTTATGTTCGATAGTCCCATTCACTTGTTAATCGTAGCGATCGTCGTGCTGGTGTTGTTCGGCGGGCGAAAGATTCCTGAGGTGATGAAAGGCCTCGGCCAGGGCGTTCGCGAGTTCAAGGACGGCATGCGCGGTGATCAAACTCCGACCCAGCCTCCGGCCAACCCGGTTCAGCAAGCGGTGCAGCAGGCGCCTGTGGTAAGCGCGCCGCCGGTGCCGATCGTAACCGCCGAGCAGAAGAAGTAGCTCCGAGTTCACGCCCATGCGGCCGGAAGTGATCTGGAATAGCCCGGTTCACCTGATGGTCCTGATCGTCGCGATGGTGCTGCTTGGGGGATTGCGGTTCGTTCGGAAGGACTGACGCACTCGTGTAATCGTGCGGGTCATGAAGGATTCGAAGCGGCGGCCGGAATGGCCGCCGTTTTGTTTCTGGGAGCACGGGAGCCGGGAGCAACTACGGTTTCCAGCCTGCGTGCTTCAGAAGCGAATAGAGTCGCGCGAGCGGAAGTCCAACTACATTGAAGTAACAGCCCTCGATGCAAGTGACGTATCGACCCGCGATTCCCTGCACCGCGTAGCCTCCTGCTTTGCCGAAAGGCTCGCCGGTGGCAACGTAGGTATCGATTTCGTGCGCCGCGAGCTTCGCGAAAGTGACGCGCGTGATTTCCTCCGCTACTTTTTCCCAGGCGCCCGGCTTCTTGATAAGCGCGAGGCCGGTGTGCACTTGGTGAACGCGCCCGCTGAAACGCTGCAACATGCGCCGGGCGTCTTCCTCCGATTCGGGCTTGCCGAACATTTCTCCGTCGAGCACCACGGTGGTATCCGCGCCGATAAAAATGGTTTCCTCGCGGACTGGGCGCTGGCCGGTGGCTTCGGCGGCCACGGCGCGAGCTTTTTCAAGGGCCAGGCGCTGGACGTAATCGCTGGGCAGTTCGCCTTGGTGCGGCGATTCGTCGAGCAGTGTGGAACGGACTTCGAATGCGATTCCGGCGTTGCGCAAAATTTCCGCGCGTCGCGGCGAGGCTGACGCCAGAATCAGTCTCATCAGCCGGCCTTTCGTGGCTTCGCGTTCGAAGTAGCAACGATCCTTGCTGCTTCGAGGGCGGCTTCCGCTTGCGCTTTCGTCCAGCCGAATAATCGAGCGAGTTGTGTCGCCTGCGCTTCCGGGTTCAACTTCGCGAATCTTGAGGCCAATTTCGCCCGCGCGTCGTCTGGCTCGATTTCGAATGCTGCCGCCGTTTCGTCCGGGAAGGCGCGCGAAACGAGCTCGTATTTCCCCGAGGCCCACGCGCCGGTTTCCTGCTCCGAGCCGAAATGCGAGACGACCAGCAGACATTGCAGGTCGAGTATGGCGCGCTTGAAGCGCACGTTTCCGGCGGTGGTTTCCATTTTGCAGGCGTGGCGCAATTCGAGCGTGGCCATTGGGCCGTGCTCCGCGAGCGCTTGCCAGATCAGGCACGCGTCGTTGTGAATGCGGCCCTGGCGATAAAAGCGCTCGTGATCGGCGGGGGTGGCAGCCGCTGCGCGCATGGCGAGGAAATTCGGCAACTGGCCGCGCGAGATGAATGTCCCTTTGCCGCGAAAATATTTCGCGTAGTGCGCGCGCCGCTTCCGCGGCAATTCGTCCTTCCAGTGCCAAACTGTCTCGAAATATTTGTCGAAGACGATACCGTTGTCAGCGTCGCGGCCGGTGACGGCGCAGTAGAGCGAGGGCAGCGGCACGTTGTTTACCGGGAAGAGCGTGCAAAATCCTGCTGAGTCGATGAATTTCACCGCGTCGGCGAGCGTGGCAACCTGCGCCGATCGAATGCCGCGCCGAGTGAATAGGCTTGACGTCATGCTACGGCAAATTACCACGGAAAAGTGGAAAACACCCGCGGACGGGAAGGTGCAACGATTTAGCTGGACAAAGTCTCCATAACAGCTCCCAATGCCGCGAAGGAGGATAGCAATGAGTGCTCAAGCTAACAGATGGTGGGTTAGTCGATTTGATTGCGATCATCTCAACAACCACGAGAGCGGTCCGTTTCAGTTGCGGCAAGAAGCCGAGGGCGAGATGCGGAGGATGTATGGCACAGCGGAGTATCACACAGCAGACTTGCGCGTTCGAGAAGACCCTCCGCACAAGCGAAAGAGGCGAACCGGTCCGACACCGACTGGAAGAGTAGCACGCCGTCGAGGTCCAAGCGGGCGGAGTTAAACGAAAACTGATTCCTGGTATTCGCCGAAGGCGCGGCGCATGGCGTCTGAAATTTCGCCGACGGTGGCGTAGGCCTCGACGGCGGCAAGGATGGCGGGCATCAGATTCTCGCTGCCCCGCGCGCGGCGCTCGACTTCTTCAACAGCGGCGCGCGCTTTCATTTGATCCCGTCGCGCACGCAGCGCGTTGAGCCGCGCGACTTGCTCGCGCTCGATCGCCGGATCGACGCCCAGGGTGGGAATCGGCTGCTCGGCATCGCTTTGAAAACGATTCACTCCGACGACTACCTGTTCGCCCGTTTCAATGGCGCGCTGATATTGATACGCCGACTTTTGAATCTCCTGCTGGACGTAACCGGTTTCGATGGCGCGCAACATGCCGCCCATGGCGTCAATTTTGGCGATGTAATCTTTCGCCCCGGCTTCGATTTCGTCGGTCATCTTTTCGATGACATAAGAACCTCCCACGGGATCGACGGTGTTCGCTACGCCGGTTTCCTGCGCGATGATCTGCTGCGTGCGCAGAGCGAGTAACGCAGCGCGCTCGGTGGGCAGCGCCAGAGCTTCATCGAGCGCATTGGCGTGCAGCGATTGGCAGCCGCCGAGAACCGCCGCCAGGCACTGCACCGCCGTGCGCACCAGATTGTTTTCGGGCTGCTGCGCGGTGAGCGACGAGCCGGCCGACTGGGCGTGGAAGCGCAGCATCATTGAGCGCGGGTCGCGCGCGCCAAAACGATCGCGCATCAGGCGCGCCCACAGGCGCCGCGCCGCGCGAAACTTGGCAATCTGCGCCAGAAATTCATTGTGGGCGTTGAAGAAAAACGATAGCTGTGGCGCGAACTCGTCCACTTGCAAACCAGCTGCGACGGCCGCTTCCACATAGGCGATCGCGTTGGCGAGCGTGAACGCAACTTCTTGCACATCGGTCGAGCCCGCTTCGCGAATGTGATAGCCGGAAATCGAGATGGCGTTCCAGTTGGGCAGCTCGCTGCGGCACCAGGCGAAAATGTCGGTAACGATGCGCATGGCCGGGCGCGGCGGGTAGATGTACGTGCCGCGCGCGATGTATTCCTTCAGAATATCGTTCTGCACCGTGCCGGAGAGCCTTTGCAGATTCGCGCCCTGCTGCTTGGCCACGGCCACGTAGAGCGCCAGCAAGATCGATGCGGTGGCGTTGATGGTCATCGACGTGGACACGCGATCGAGCGGAAGTCCATCGAAGAGCAACTGCATATCTTCGAGCGAATCGATGGCCACGCCCACTTTGCCAACCTCGCCGAGAGCCAGCGCGTGATCGGAATCCATGCCGATTTGCGTAGGCAGGTCGAAGGCGACGGAAAGGCCCGTTTGGCCTTGCGAGAGAAGATAGCGGTAGCGGCGATTCGATTCCGCGGCGCTGCCGAAGCCGGCGTACTGGCGGGTGGTCCACAGGCGGCCGCGATACATGGTGGGATAGACGCCGCGCGTGAACGGAAACTGGCCGGGCGCGCCCAGGTCGCGCTCGGCGTCCCAGCCTTGCAGATCTTCAGCGGTAATTACGGCGGGCTCGGCGAGGCCGCCGGGCGTGGCGGCTTTTCGTTCTGAAAGCTCGGCGCGCTTGTTGATCTCTTCAGACATGATGAAAAGGATGGCCTATAAAAAGCAAACGATCAGCGCACGCGCTTGGCGCGGCGGAACGAGCCGAAGGCAAACGCGCCCATCATCAGCGCGTACACGGCGCCCACTCCCATGAGCCACGCCGAGGGGCCGTGCTTCCACTCTTTCCAGACGATGTAGCCGCCATACGCGGCGAAGATGCCGAAGAGCGCGCCGGTGGTCTCGTGAAAAAGCTGCTTGGTGATGCGCCAGAAGACGCGCAGCGTCACGATGCACGAGCGCACGAACGCCGATATCATCCGCGCGGACATAGCCCAATTTTAGTGCCGTTCCGTTCCGCCGCGAAATTGTATTTCCGGCGCCCCATCTCCAGCCGCACGTGGCGGGCTTCGGCAATTCTATGCGGCACGGCTATACTCACCAGATGGTTTCGGACGCTGAACTGCTGGGCGCTTTGCGCCGCTACTGGGGATACGATTCGTTCCGCCCTTTGCAGCAGCGCATCGTGCGCAGTCTTTTGCAGGGGCGCGACGCGTGCGTGGTGATGCCCACGGGCGGCGGAAAGTCGCTGTGCTACCAACTGCCCGCGGCGCTGCTCGATCGGCAAACAGTGATCGTGATCTCTCCGCTGATCGCCCTGATGCAAGACCAGGTGGCGCAGCTCGGCGAAATGGGGATTTCGGCGGCGGCGCTCAACAGCACGCTCGCGGACGCGCAGCAATCGAAATTAATTGCCGAGGCGCAACGCGGGCAGTTCCGGCTGCTGTACGTTTCGCCCGAACGGCTGGCGCGGCCGGATACCATCGATTGGCTGAAGCGCACACCGGTATCTTTTTTCGCGATTGACGAAGCGCACTGCATTTCCGAATGGGGCCATGAATTCCGTCCGGAATATCGCCAGCTCAGCCGCCTGCGCGAACATTTTCCTGACCGGCCCATCGCCGCGTTCACCGCCAGCGCCACACAGCGCGTCCGCCACGACATCCTCGCCCAGCTTCGCTTGCACGAACCGGAGAAGTATATCGCCAGCTTTCACCGACCCAATTTGAGCTACCTGGTAAAAGCATGCGACCGAAAAACGCAGGGCGATTTGCTGCTGCGCGCGCTGCGCCGGCATGAAGGGAACAACGTGATCGTCTATGCGCCCACCATCCAGCGCGTGGGCGAGACGGTCGCGTTTCTAGCGGAGAAAGGCGTTCCGGCCATCGCCTATCACGGGAAAATGGACGCCGCCGAGCGGAAGGAAAACCAGGAACGGTGGATGTCCGACGAGGTGCGCGTGCTGGTGGGCACGATCGCTTTCGGGCTGGGCATCAACAAGGCGGCGGTGCGCGCGGTGGTTCATCTGTCGCTGCCGAAATCGATCGAGCAGTATTACCAGGAAGCGGGCCGCGCGGGGCGCGACGGGCTTCCCGCCGATTGCCTGTTGCTTTGGCAGAAGCGCGACGCCGGATTGCTGGCGCATTTCATCGGCGAAATCGGCGACGCAGCGGAGAAGAAGCGGGCGTGGGAGCGCTACGATCAGATTCGCGGGTTCGTGGAATCGGCGAACTGCCGGCATCTACAGATATGCACCCACTTCGGCGAGAAGCCAAAATGGAAATCGTGCTCGGCCTGCGATGTCTGTCGCGGCGAGCCGGAATGGCTTTCGCAGGCCCTACCCTCGCCAGCGCACAAACCAAGGCGCACCGATCAGGCTTTCGAGGGCGATCCTGAGCTGTGGGCCGCGCTGCGCGAGTGGCGGCTGGACTCCGCGAAACAGCGCAAAGTGCCGGCGTTCACGGTGATGCACGACCGCTCGCTGGAGGAGCTCTGCCGGGTGCGGCCGGGGAGCCTTGCCGAGTTGCGCGGGGTGCATGGATTTGGCGAGCGCAAGACCGCCATGTACGGCGCGCAAATTCTGGGGGTATTGGCGCGTTTCCGCGATAAAGCAGGCCGAGCGCAGCGTTTGCCAGACCAACGGCCTTCGCACGGGGACAGGTAACCTCCGCGAAGCATTCCGCTTGCGCGGGCCTTGTTTCGTGCTTGCCATCACTTTAAAATTGCTGTACGAAGGGCATTCAACAGGAGGACGCCCTTGCAACTCGACGACCGCATGAAACAATTGCTGCGCGAACTGGGGCACGCCATCAATGACAGTGTGTCCGATTCCGAGCGCATCGCCGAGGCGATTGCCGGAATCCGCGCGGCCGGATTCGAGATCGTGCTGAAGCTCGACGCAACCATCGGGCTGGCGCGGCGCTCGTCCGCGGAAGCGGCGCGGATGACCACGCAGGATCGGCGGTTTCTCGAGTCGCTGCACATCCGGGTTGACGAAGAGATACTGGACGAAGAGCCTCCGGCGGCGAAGATCGAAATCACGCCGCAAGATATCAAGTTTCTGAAGTCTTTGAAGATCTCTTTCGATGAAGACATCTAGAATCCTCGCGTTCGCGCTGGTGCTGGTCGGTGGTTTGGCGATTCCGGGCGGAACTGCACGCGCCCAAGCGCAAGCCGCCGCAGCGGCTGCGGCCGCCTCGACGGTCATGCACGTGATTCACGCCATCACGCCGAAATCAAAAACCAGCGGCGATTGGCTGAAAGCCGAAGTGATCCACTTCAACTCGAATTCGATCATGGTAAGCGAGGTCGGCAACGAGCGGATGATTCACACCTTCACCTACGCTTCCACGCTCCAGCCGAAGATGCAGTCGCTTTTCGATAAGGGCGGGTATCAATACGGCGATCAAGTGAAAATCCTGATTCAGCCGGGACAGACGGTCGCCTTGCAGATTCATGGCAAGCCTTCGAAGCCACAGTAGACCGCGCATTGCGCCGTTCGCAGCATCATGATCCGCCCACCCGCCGTCGCTGGCCGATTTTATCCCTCCGAACCTGACAAGCTAACTGGGCAGATTGAGCAATTCGTTTCAGTCGCAGGCTCATCCGATCGGGTGCGCGCGCTGGGATGCATCGTGCCGCACGCGGGCTATGTGTATTCGGGCCACGTCGCCGGAGCGGTCTACACATCCATCGAAATTCCCAAGAAATGCGTTCTGCTGGGCCCGCGGCATTTCCCGCGCGGGGAGCCGATGTCCATTTTGACGGAGGGTATTTTTTTAACACCGCTCGGTGAAGCGAGGATCGACGCAGAGCTTGCCGCGGCGCTGGCCCACGAATACCCTCGACTGCGCGAAGATGCCGTGTCGCACGAGCACGAGCATTCGCTGGAAGTGCAGATTCCGTTTCTTCAATATTTGGCGAAAGATATTCAGATTGTGCCGGTGGTGCTGGCCACAGACCGCTACGGAGCGGTCGAAGAGCTAGGGCGCGCGGTGGCGAAGGTGGTTGCGGCGGCGCGCGAGCCTGTGCTGGTAATTGCCAGCACGGACATGAATCACTATGAAAATGACGAGGTGACGAGGGCGAAGGACGGGCGCGCGATTGAACGGATTCTGGCGCTCGATCCGCGCGGGCTTTTCGACACAGTGCGCAGCGAAGGAATCACCATGTGCGGTTATGCGGCGACCACCGCGATGCTGGTAGCCATGCGCGAACTAGGCGCGTCCGAAGCGCGGCTGGTGCGCTATGCGACGTCAGCCGGCGT